>Ga0182027_10000200_pt1 | contig 98781 bp, 77 predicted proteins | sample 712E1DmetaG_FD_121300 | JGI IMG/M metagenome (GOLD analysis project Ga0182027, IMG submission 121300) | Permafrost microbial communities from Stordalen Mire, Sweden - 712E1D metaG (Illumina Assembly) | ecosystem: Environmental > Terrestrial > Soil > Wetlands > Permafrost | place: Sweden...
AACTCGGCGCACTGGAGATCCTGGCCCATGACGGCAAGGTCGATCTTACGAAGATCCAGGTCGAGGGCGTGATCGTCAAAGTGGTGAAGGACAAATTCCCGCCGCAGCCGTCACAGAAATAGCGCTCGTCGCGATTCACCCAGGTTGCGGGAGTTGGCAAGGAGCGAATAGAAAAATGAAGTGGCCATCAAATCTGCTGTCGCTGGTTCTTGCCGTTCTGGCAGCTTGCGCCTCTCCGGCGGCGGTGATGGGTGCTGACGATCATCAGGCAACAAAGGCTGCCGTAGGTGATGCTGCTTCAACCAGCAAGCCGCCTATGGTTATCCCGAACCCTGACGGGACATTCACGGTTCAAAAAGCGCTTCCGAAAGACGAGGCCAAAGGCACAGCCAAAAAGGGACTGGTCATACCTCCTCAGGTTGTTCCGATAATACAGGCCCCGCGAAAGACGGAAATAGCGCGGCCCAAGCCTCGCACCTCGCGCCGCCGTCCATGCCCCCGCCGGTAGCCCGGCTATGGGATCATAATGAACATGGCCGACGATCCGGTCGATAAATTTCTCTCCGAGCAGAAGACGCTCGAAGCCCATCGCCACGAGCTGATTAAGGAAGTCCTTCGCCAGAAGGAAGCCGCCATCAAGGTGTTCGACGAGAAGCTGGCCAAGCTCGGCTACGACGGCGAGCACACCTCGAAGCGCAGTCATCACAAGGACGACGCCGACAAAAAGCCCGAATAGGCGCCAGTCCGCAATAGCGCACGGTGAATTGTGTTACCGTTCCGGTTCTACCGGGCGTCCCCCGGCGTAGGCTGCCAGTCGGGCCTTACGCGCTGCGCGCCCCGAGCCTTTGTCTCGGCCATCCGGTGACAGTCCCTGACGCCAGGAAAAACGGCTGCTTGCGGCTTCACCGATATGGTGTAATGTGGTGAATTACCAATGGTTTATCCATGAAGAAGATGCGGGGGAGGGGGAAGAGCATGAAGGTGCAGAGCACGCCGGCGGTCCGGGCGTCGATCAGTTTTCCGCCGGGCCTTTACGAAACTCTCGAAGAAATCGCGAAGCAGAAGAAAGTATCACTCGCTTGGGTCGTGCGGGATGCGGCGGAGAAATACATCGCTGACGCAACGTCGAGCCAGAGTCGCGCTCAAGACAACACACCTCGACGCAGCTAAAGGAAATCATATGTCTCCGCAGAAACCCAAGAACGGCAATGGCAAAGAGAAGGCCCAGAACGGCGGGAACTTGGGCTTTGAGGCCGAGTTGTTTCTCGCGGCGGATAAGCTGCGAAAGAATCTTGAGCCGTCCGACTACAAGCACGTTGTCCTCGGCCTCATCTTCCTGCGGCATATTTCAGGCGCGTTTGAAGCTAAACGGGCAGCACTGCTTGCGGAAGATCCGCAGTCGGCGGAAGACCAGGATGAGTATCTGGCCGAAAACGTATTCTGGGTCCCCAAAGAAGCCCGCTGGACATACCTGCAGGCCAACGCCAAGCAGCCCACAATCGGCAAACTGATAGACGATGCCCTAGTGGCGATTGAAGCCAACAATCCTTCACTAAAGGGTGTTCTGCCGAAAGACTACAACCGTCCGGCACTTGACAAGGTGATGCTTGGGGAGCTTATCGACCTCATTTCAGGTATCGCGTTGCATGAAGAGGACGGCAAGGCAAGAGATCTCCTTGGCCGCGTCTATGAATACTTTCTCGCGGGCTTTGCGGGATCTGAAGGAAAACGAGGCGGGGAATTCTACACGCCGGGTTCAGTCGTCCGCGTTCTTGTTGAGATGCTTGAGCCGTTTCCCGATCCTTCGCGAAAAATCGAAGGGCGCGTCTATGACCCCTGCTGCGGCTCCGGCGGCATGTTCGTACAGGCAGAGCGTTTCGTTCAGGCTCATGGCGGGCGTCTCGACGACATCGCGATTTATGGGCAAGAGAGCAATTACACGACCTGGCGACTGTGCAAGATGAATCTTGCCGTCCGCGGCATCGATGCCGATATCCGCTGGAACAATGAGGGGAGTTTTCACAAGGACGAGCTGAAGGACAAGCGCTTTGATTTTGCTTTGGCTAACCCGCCATTCAACACGTCGGACTGGGGCGGCGACCGTCTGCGTGAAGATCCTCGTTGGAAATTCGGCGTGCCGCCAGTAGGTAACGCGAACTACGCTTGGCTTCAACACGTCCTCTGGCATCTGGCGCCGAACGGCACGGCCGGCGTGGTGCTGGCGAACGGGTCGATGTCCTCTACGCAGAGCGGGGAGGACACAATCAGGCGCAACATGGTTGAGGGTGATGTTGTGGACTGCATGATCGCCCTGCCGGGCCAGCTCTTCTACTCGACGCAGATTCCCGCGTGCCTGTGGTTCCTTTCGCGAAACAAAAATCCCGGCGGCAAGTGGCGTGACCGGCGCGGAGAAGTGCTCTTCGTCGACGCCCGCAAGCTCGGGCACCTCGTTGACCGAACTCGTCGTGAATTATCTGACACCGATATTGAGAGAATCGCCGGGACGTACCATGCGTGGCGTGGAGAGCCTAAAGCTGGCAAATACCAAGACGTACTCGGCTTTTGCAAGGCCGCAGCGCTCGAAGATATAAAGGCCAACGGCTATGTCCTTACACCTGGGCGCTACGTAGGTACGGCAGATATTGATGACGATGCGATGCCATTTCGGGAACGATTCGCTGCACTCAAATCTAAATTGGAAGAGCAAACCGCAACTGCGCGTGTTCTAGACGCCGCTATTCTGCGACAGCTGCAGAGGATTGAATGAAATGAGGCCCAACCTAATCCGGCCTGATCGAAGCGTCAACCGCTTCCGGGCTGACACAGAGTTTCAATGGCCATTGGTTGAAATGAGTGACGTTGTCACCCTCAATTACGGTAGGGCGTTAAAAGAGGGAGACCGCCGTCCTGGCCCTGTTCCCGTTTATGGAACAAATGGACGGACAGGATGGCACGATACCCCGCTTGGTCCCGGCCCGACGGTAATCCTTGGGCGAAAAGGTATGGGTAACCTTGGCGTTGAATGGTGCGAAGGACCGTTCTGGGTCATCGACACAGCGTATTTCGTTTCGTTCCGAGAGGACGTACTGCCTAGGTTTTTTTATTACTTCACGAATTATGTTGGCTTGAACCATTTGAAGGATGGAACTTCAAATCCCAGTCTTTCGCGCGACACCTTTAGCCGGCAATGGTTTCCACTTCCGCCGGTTGATGAACAAAGGAGAATTGCAGAATTCCTCGCGGCGCTTGACGACAAGATCGCAGTGAATCGCCAGGCGAACGAAACCTTGGAGGCGATGGCGCAGGCGATATACAGGGACTGGTTTGTTGATTACGGCCCAACGCGCGCCAAAGCAGCCGGTCGTCCCTCGTATCTTGCCCCCGAGATATGGGAGATGTTCCCCGACACGTTGGATGAGGCTGGAAAGCCCTCAGGCTGGCGTCGCGGGTCTGTTTCGGATGTAGCATCTCAGTCTAAGACGGCCATGTCGCCTTCGTTGTTCCCAAAAGAGAGATTCGATCATTACAGCCTTCCTGCCTACGATGATGGGCAGATGCCCGTTTCACAATTGGGCGCAACAATTTTGAGCAACAAAACTGAGGTTCCCCCAGGTGCCATTCTTCTTTCTAAGTTGAACCCGGAGATCCCACGAGTTTGGCTGACGCCACAAGCTGAGCTCTCACGACAAATTTGTTCCACCGAATTTCTTGCATTCTGTGCCAACGCCAAAGTGGGAAGGGCATACGTCTATCTCCTCTTTCTGGACCGGAACTTTAGAGAGCGATTGCAGGGAATGGTAACTGGGACTTCCAAAAGTCATCAAAGAGTCAGTCCACAGAGCGTTTTGGACATTGAGATAGTGCTACCGCCGGGAGATACGGGGATTCTAGAAGCTTTCAGTACATTGGTTGATCCACTGCTGTCGCAAGTGATTCGAAATCGACAACAATGTCCGACGCTTGCCGCACTGTGCGATTTGGCGCTCCCCAAGCTGATAAGCGGCGAAGTCCGCCTGAAGAATGGCGACAAGAAAATCGAGGAGGCCTTATGACCCTCGACTGGTATCCGGCAATTCGCGAGTGTTGCGCGTACTGGAATCAAGCAGTGATGTTGCAGCAGACTTTTGAGGCTCTAGACAAGAGCTTCATCGAAGAGAATGACGCCTGCATCGACTGCGCGAAGTCGATTGTGGAGGTCGTATGCCGCATCATCGTTGATGAGCTGGATGATCCCGCCCGTCCCGCGAGACCGCAGGACGAAATTCCGTCCTTCGGGGCATGGGTCAGTGCGGCCGTTCGTGCCCTGAAGCTCGGCGATGTGCGCAACAACGCATTTCAGAAACTGGTTTCGCAACATCACAAGCTGACGGAAACACTGGGGACGCTGCGGAATGGCGCGGGGCCTGTGAGTCACGGGAGAGACGGTTTCATAGAGCGGCTATCGGTGTACCACCGGCGGGCCGCCGTCCTGTCGGCCGACGCGATTGTCGCCTTTCTCCATCAAGCCTACATGGAAAGCGATATCAATCTCTCCCAGACTCGGGAGCCTTATGAACGGTTCGAGAGCTTCAATGATCTGATCGACGGAGCGGTTAGTCTTCAGGCGGGAGCCGACGAAGAAGGAGACCTCGCGGTGACAATCCTGTTACCGGGCGGGGACATTCTTCCGATTACGGCATCGCCAAGCCGGTTTCTTTACCAGATGGACCGGACTGCCTATATCGAAGCGCTGAATGCAGCGCGTTCCGCGGTGCCTCCGCCGGCAGGAGAGCCTGCATGATCGCTGAAAGTCACATTGAGGAAGCGGCTCTCGTATGGTTGCGGGAGCTGGGCTATTCTGTGGCCGGCGGTCCGGAGATCGCTCCGGACAGCCATAGATCGGAGCGGGCCAGCTACGGCGATATCATCCTGGTGGGCCGCCTGAAAGAGGCCATCGCCCGACTCAATCCGGCACTGCCGGACGAGGCGCGCGCCGATGCATTGCGCCGCATTCTGCAGGCCGAAAGCCCGTCACTGATCGAGGAAAACCGCCGCCTTCACAAGGCGATGGTGGAAGGCGTAGACGTCGAGTACTTCGGCGAGGACGGTGTTATCCGCGGCGAGCAGGCGCGGCTGATCGACTTCAACGACCCAGAGGCGAATAACTGGCTTGCCGTCAATCAGTTCACGGTCATCGAGAACAAGGCCAATAGGCGGGCTGACATTGTCGTTTTCGTGAATGGCCTGCCTCTGGCTGTGATCGAGCTGAAGAATCCCGGTGACGAGAACGCTACGCTTAATGGGGCGTTCAACCAGTTGCAGACCTACAAGTCGCAAATTCCCTCGCTCTTTCGCACGAACGACGCACTTCTCATTTCGGACGGGCTTGCGGCGCGCATCGGGTCTCTCACCGCGGACCGCGAACGGTTTATGCCATGGCGCACCGTTGACGGCTCTGTGGAGGCCGGCCGAGCAAACCCGGAACTGGAAACCGTCATCAAAGGCGTTTTTGACAAACGACGCCTTCTGGATGTGGTCAAGGACTTCATTGTTTTCGGTGACACAGGGTCCGGTGTCATCAAGATTCTGGCGGGGTATCACCAGTTCCATGCCGTACGACATGCGGTTGCCCGAACCCTCCAGGCAACGGGTCCGGAAGGAGACCGCCGTGTTGGCGTTATCTGGCACACGCAGGGATCGGGGAAAAGCCTGCTAATGGCTTTCTACGCCGGGCAGATCATCAAGCACCCGGCGATGGAAAATCCCACGATTGTCGTTATCACCGACCGGAATGACCTTGACGACCAGCTCTTCGGCACCTTCAGCATGTGCAAGGACCTGCTCCGCCAGACGCCGCAACAGGCTGAAAGCCACGAGGAGCTTTTCAAATTACTCGACCGGCCTTCCGGCGGGGTTATCTTCACCACGATTCAGAAATTCTCACCACGGGATGGCGACCAGGACGGACCGCTTACCCGCCGCCGTAACGTCGTGGTGATCGCAGACGAGGCGCACCGCAGCCAGTACGGTTTCAAGGCGAAGGTCGCCGCGAAGACAGGAGAAATCTCTTATGGTTTCGCAAAGTATCTCCGGGATGCGCTGCCTAACGCCTCCTTGATTGGATTCACCGGAACACCGATTGAGAAGGACGATGTCAGCACGCCCGCCGTGTTCGGTGACTACATCGACATCTATGACATCAGCCGTGCCGTTGCCGATTTCGCGACTGTTCCAATTTATTACGAGAGCCGCCTGGCACGGATCGAGTTGGACGAAAAAGAGAAACCCAAGATCGACGCCGAAATTGAAGAGCTGACCGAAGATGAGGCCATCGATGAGCAGGAACGGATAAAACGCAAATGGGCCAGTGTTGAGGCCCTAGTTGGCTCCGATAAACGCATTGATCTTATCGCCGAAGACCTCGTCCGGCACTTTGAGGCTCGCCTGAGCGCTCTGGATGGGAAGGGCATGATCGTTTGCATGAGCCGGAGGATCTGTGTGGCCTTGTATAAGGCGATCGTGAAGCTGCGTCCCGAATGGCACAGCGACGACGATGATGCCGGCGCTATCAAGGTCGTAATGACAGGTGCCGCCTCGGACCCTGAGTCATGGCAGCCGCACATTGGTAAGCGCCCGAAAGTTCGCCGGGAACTGATTGCCAAACGGGCGAAAGACCCGAAGGATTCTCTCCGGCTCGTCATTGTGAGGGATATGTGGCTCACCGGTTTTGATGCTCCCTGCATGCACACCATGTACGTCGACAAGCCGATGAGGGGCCATGGCCTGATGCAAGCCATTGCCCGCGTCAATCGCGTATTCCGCGACAAACCGGCAGGTTTGATCGTTGACTATATCGGCATTGCACAGGCCCTCAAGAACGCGCTCGGCCAGTACTCGACGCCGGATCAGGAGAACACTGGCATAAGCGAGGAACAGGCCGTCGCGGTCCTGCTGGAGAAATATGAAATCGTTCGGGACATGTTCCGTCCGGACACGCAGACCGGCCTTGAATATCGCCGCGCTGTGTCACCCAAGGCTACTGCTCAGGAGCGGCTCAGCATCATGGCGGCGGCCATTGACTGGGTCCTGACTATGCAGCAAGAGGCTGCGGCCCGCGAAGCTACGGACGAAGGCAAGAAGAAGGCGCACCGCCGGTACGGTGACGCCGTCCTGGCTCTCTCGAAAGCATATGCTTTGGGGGCGGCGAGTGACGCCGCCCGCGAGATCCGCGAGGAGGTTGGTTTCTTCCAAGCGATCCGCGCCGCAATGGTCAAGAGCACACCGAACGGTGGCAGGAGCACGGCAGACCGTGAGTTGGCAATCCAGCAAATCGTAAGCCGCGCCGTTGTTTCGACGGCGATCGTCGACATCATGAAGGCTGCCGGTATCCAAACCCCTGACATTTCGATCCTGTCCGATGAGTTTCTCGCCGAGGTTCGGGACATGGACAAAAAGAACCTCGCCCTCGAAGCGCTCCGCAAACTCATCAATGGCGAGGTGCGCTCCCAGAGCAAACGGAACATTGTTCAGGCAAGAGCTTTCAGTGACCGTCTGCAGGACGCGGTCGCCCGGTACCACGCTAACGCGATAACGACGGTGCAGGTGCTCGAAGAGCTGATTAAGCTTGCCAAGGATATCCGCGCGGCGCGCGAAAGGGGGGAGGAGAGCGGTCTGAGCGATGACGAGATCGCGTTTTACGACGCGCTAGCCCAGAACGGCAGCGCCCGTGAGGTCATGGGCGAGCCACAACTCCGTGTAATCGCCCATGAGCTGGTGATGAGCATCAAGAACACCGTCACCGTGGACTGGATGCACCGCGATGCCGCCCGCGCCCGGATGCGGGTCCTGGTTAAGAAGATTCTTCGTAAATACGGATATCCGCCGGACCTTCAAGACGTTGCTGTGCAAACGGTACTTCAACAGGCAGAAGCGCTTTCGGCGGAATGGGCAGGCGCGCAATGATCAAAAACGGCACCGATATTTTCGAGGGCATCGCAGACATTTCTGGTCGAGGGCTTAAGGCGGTGATATGCTGTCTTGCACCCCGAAATACAATCGTCCGGCAGGGACAGGTCTGATGGTACACCGTTTTTTGCACCTTTCTGACATTCACTTTGGACAGGAGAGGGATGGCTCTTTGGTGAAGCACGACCATATTCGTGACGCACTCGTCAGGGACGTTGAAGGGCTAGCTAAAAAGCGCGGGCCAGCCTCTCGTATCCTGGTAACGGGCGACATCTCTTATTCAGGGACGGCGGAGGAATATAAAACAGCGAGCCAGTGGCTGGAGAAGCTGACCGGGGCCTGCGGGTGCGACGAGACGCATGTCAGCACCATTCCCGGTAACCATGATTGTGATCACAAAGCGATTTCCAATCAGGCAAAGATGGTTTACGCCACGCTCCGGGCGAGCGGCCCCGAGCTGGTACAGGCGCAGCTTCACGAAATCAACGCAGACGGCGAGGCAGCAAATCCCTTTCTCCCAAAGTTGCACGCCTACCGGCAATTCGCGAATGGCTTCGGGTGTGACTTTGAGTCACCCGCCCGGCCGATGTGGCTCCGGCACTTCGATCTCCCCGGCGGAATCAGACTCAAGTTCCTCGGACTTACCAGCGTTCAGATAAGCGACAAGGAGGACGCTGTGGGAAAGATGGTGCTGGGGAACCAGCAATTCACAATCGCGGAAGAAGCAAACATTATCAATATTGTGCTAGTTCACCATCCACTCGACTGGTTCATCGATGAAACAGAAGCGTCCCAATTCCTCCAAAACAACGCACGCGTAATCATGGTGGGCCATGAGCATTCACTGAGCATTCAAAAAACCGAGGATGTCATCACTAAGAAAGAATGGCTCGTAATTTATGCTGGGGCAGTAACCCCGCCCCAAGGCGCCTTCGGCTACACGTATAACTGGCTTGAGTTTTCGTGCGTAGAAAAGAATGGAAAGAACTATCTCCTCGTCGAGATCTTTCCGCGTGTCTGGGTTCAGCAAAGTGTTCGCTTCGATGCGGACCATACGCGCCTCAGCGGGTCGGGTGAATCGATCACAATTCAAATTAACTGCCCGAACATCGATACGCAGCCGGCCCAGAAAGATGCCAAGGTTGTCGAGCTAACCCCGGCTGTAACCGCTAATGCAGCGGCTTCCGGGGAGTCTCCGAAACTCCCTGCGCCGGCATCATCACTAGATCAGCCTCCAGCCGCACCGCAAGGTGAATCCAACATGAATAACCAAACAGCCGGATTCGACCGGCTCAGATACCTCTTCTGGCGATACCTGGACTGGCGCCAGCGCTTAAAAGTTCTGGTCGATGTCGACGCTCTTCCCAAGACTGCGGATCAGCCGGTGCCTCAGACACTGGAACGGGTCGCCTTGGAGACGGCGGCTAAGAATATCGGCAAGCTTCATGAATTGTGGGACGCTATCATGCCGCTCGTCCCGGAAGATAAGCGCGGCGAGAATCCGTTTCCATCTAACGACAGGTAGGCAATCATGCTAAATCACACATTGGAATTTCTCAGAATCGCAGACGTTCAGCCTAGCGACGAAAAGATCAGAAAACGGAGGGAATCCGCAGCCGAGCTGGTAACAGCGATAAGCAGCAAGGAGAACCGAAGCATTTTACTAGCCTTTCTCCAGGGCGTCGTTGCCGGCTTTGACGGACCGCCATTTTCACAGGAGTCGCCGGCGGTCACGTTGCTCATCAAGTCAGTTAAGGATCGGGATGCGACACTACCGCAGGACTTGAAGGAGAATGCGACTGAACTCAGGGCTGTCGCCGCGATAGTTGTCGGCGAACTGCTTACAAGCCAGCCGGAAGGTAAACCGGGGGAGGAGGCGGTTGTGGCTGCGCTCTCAATAAATTCCGCGTTGTCTTCGCGCCCGGCCGCGAGCAACAAGTACATCCGGTGGATGCTCGACACGCTTTCAGCGGCGAGTGATAAGGTGCTTCACTCCGCAGCGCGGCGCCGCCGGCAGCGTGGCAACGAAGCATTCCAGAAGCTCGACGAGCTGAAGAAGCCGGCGGAGGGAACGGATATCTGGGACACTCTCTTGCCGGTCTTCAAATCCGCTTTGCGCGAAGTCAGCGCCCAGGAAGCGGTCGATCGTGAGGAGATAGAGACGTTGTGGTGGATGTTCGGGGCGTACTCCGAAATCGAGCATAAGCCGCTCGCCGACCTCTCGCCCTTGGCCGCGGCGTTCTGTTCCGGATTGGAATTGGCCCGGCGAACCTTGTTGCCACCTTCACCGAGCGCCGTTGCGATGGTGAAGCGTGCGGTGGAATCGGGCCGCAAGCCAGCTACGTTCGGCCCCGTTTCCCTGCAAGACGCGACTGCAGACTGGTCAGAAGCGATGGTCAACAGCTTATCGCCGGCCGGTGGCCGGGCCGAGGGAGCCTTGACAAGCTATCCCGCACTTCTGCCGATTTCGTTTGCGTGTCAGCGCCTTCGGGAATGTAAAGATGCTCCGAAGCTGGGGAAAGATTTCACGGTCACGACGGGAATCCCCCTCACGTTTTCCCAGTCGCCCGCGAACTGGGGAGGGCAGGTTTTCCGAGAGGTGATCCTTCAGCGGTTCGTCATGGACAACAAGGAGATCTAACCGTGGCGCAAGGTACCTGTGAAAAGCCCGACTGCACCGTAGCCGCGACCGGGATGTGTTTGCTATCTCATGCCAACCTTGGGGACTGTCCGCATTTCCAATCGGGCGAAAGTGCAGGTGAGGTCGTCGGCCCAGAGACCGAACCGGCAGCTACCGGACCTGAATTGCCGATCGTAGAGAAAAAGTCGGGGCGAACGTTTCATTTGGGAGCAGAACTCGGCGTGGAAGATGCGCTCGAAGTCACGAGCGCCCGATACGGGCATCTTATCGGTGTGCTTGGCTCAACTGACGCAGGTAAAACGTGCTTTCTTTCCTCCCTTTACCTCATGGCGTCAGGCGGGACACTGCCTGCCCCTTACCAATTCGCGGGAAGTCTTTCACTTCAGGCCTTCGAGGACCGCGCGAGGGGATTGCGCCAGTGGAAAGGTGGGCAATTACCCAATCAGCTCGTTGATCATACCGTCTTGTCAGATCCTAGGCAGCCGAGTCTTTTGCACCTTGCGATTCGCGAGTCGAATGCGGAACGCCGGAGATTCGACCTCCTTCTGACCGATCTTCCTGGCGAATGGACCGATAATCTCGTGCTGCGCGCCAGTCACGCCCAGTCGTTCCGATTTTTGCAACGCGCGGATGGCATTATTCTGCTAGTCGATGGGACTATGCTCATGTCCGACACGCAGCGACATGCTGAGCTCCAGCGGATGCGTTACTTCACCGAGCGCCTCGCAAATGATGTCAATGTAAGCCGCGACACCCCATTTGTAATCCTCGTTAGCAAGTCCGACGAGATCGAGATGCAGATGCCGCCCGCGGCAAGTGACTTGTGCGACTACGTGGCGGGGTTGGGGTTTCCTGCGACAAAGATTTCAGCGGCATCGTTCTCCAGAAAGCCTGAAACGTTCAAGAGCGGAACGGGTGTTTTCAGCGCGATTGAGACGGTGCTTTCCTATCAGGCGTCGTCCAAGAGCGCAGCGTCGGAATCAACAAACTTCGAACCGGGTGCTCGCACATTCCGGCGTTTTAGAGGATGAACATGGAAAAGCAAGAACAGGCCCGATCGGTACTGTTAATCGGCGTGCAAGACGCGGGCAAAACGAATTTTCTGTTCCGCTTCTGGCTCAGTCTTGAAGCCGGGGACGGAATCCTCAAAAGGGCAGGACTGCCCTCGGATATCGACTATCTAAAGACCGGTGCAGATCACCTGCTTAAGGGTGAGTTCGCTCCTCACACGCCGCAGGACGTCCACGACAAAACTGAAATACCTGTAAAGACCACGTCGGGTAGTCACGAGTTCTTCGGGAGTCTGGTTGTACCTGATTTGCCTGGGGAGCAGGTGCTCTCGGTCTTTCAGACGAGGCAATGGTCGAGTGAATGGGAAGACCAGATTCGGTCCGGATGTGGCTGCCTGCTCTTTGTCAGGGTCGATTCGCCAGAGCTTATTGCGCCGCTTGATTGGATGAACTGCCCCGGCATTCTCGGCAGTCCGTTGCCGGAGGTTTCACCGGAAAAAGACCAGGCAGGCAAGGCGAAGCCGCCAACGCAGGTTGTGTTGGTCGACTGGCTTCAATTCTTGCGGAAGGCCTTCACTGAGCGGGTTAGTGGTAGTTACAAGCCGCGAGCCGGTATTGTTGTCGCGGCCTGGGATCTTGCACCCAATGAGCAAAAAGCGGCAGGTCCTGAAGCGTGGATCGCAGCGAATCTGCCCCTACTATCCCAGTTCATTCAGGCGAACGACGACGAATTTGACTTCGCATATTTTGGAGTTTCGGTCGCCTCCGGCGATCTCACGGCTGACGCAGGTTTCAAAGCGGACTACCTCAAAGGCGATCCGCGAAGGGCAGGGGAGGTGGTGCACTCTCTCTCAGGGACGGTCGAGACATCAACTGATATCACGCTGCCTGTAGCGTGGGCGCTCGGGTTCGCACCCGCAACGAAACATGGGAGCACGGATTAGCGGTGACAGAGGTTCAAGTACATCAACTTCTGCATGGTTATCGCAGCGGCCATGGACAAATTGCCGCTAGCACGAAGGTGTCTGACCGTGACTCGGAGCTCATAACCCGTCTGAGCGATCTGTCCGGTAGTCTTTCTTCGGGACTCCAACTTGATCCCTATCTGACTGTATACCCCCTGCCCAGCAGAAAATTTGTCGCCGTGGCGCGAACTTGGCCAGATCCTGAGGCTCCGCGAGCTGGCTGCGTCATAACACATACACTTCTCGTTCCCATCGAGTTTTGGGGGATGTTTACTAATGTTCGTTCAATTAACGGCCTGTTCCGAAACCCTCGTTCGTCCCCCGAACACAAGTTCGGTGAGCCGGTCCGTTTACAGGCCGAGGCCGTGGCTCTGTCTCTCCCCGATTCTAAGGTTGACCTTGCGGCGTCGAAAACATTTGTTTTCCGTTATTTTGGACAAGGCTTGCGGCCTATAGTGTGGTTCAATGCTGGAGACCCCGAGGAGTATTTGTGGAGACTCCTGGAACACCTATGGCCGAAGCTTAGATGTACATTTTCCTGTTGCACTTTCAGTTTGCAGCAGCGGACTCTTGAGGACGGACCTTTCGATCTTCTATTTGCGCCTTCCCCGGTGTATTCGCGGTTCACGAAATTAGCTCCAGAACATCTGATTGAACCTACAGCGGGACGTAAAGGGACGCAGGTAGCCACCGAACCATGGTGTGAATATTGGGCTGAAGCGTTCTTTTCGCCCAAACAGGGTCTGCCTGCAAGAGAGAGTGAACTTCCTGTTTGGAATGAATTGGGTGAAGATCCCACAGCCGTAAGGAAATTGTCCCTCATACACGAACTGCGGCTCCGCGCCGCGCAATCTCCTACCGCAGGGGTGGGGGCAATCGATGTCGTCGAATCTTTGGCGCATGATCCAAAAACTGCATTGGCTCTTAAGCGACTCGTTCTCAGTGACGCGATTGAAGCAGCGGCTTCCGCACAGCCAGCAGTCGACGGACTGACGAGCTTGCGGCTAATCGATGATCGTCTTCGCCGTGACTCATTTAGACATCTCGCCGGGGATTTCGAGGAAAGTTTAACATCTGCGGCAGCGCGTGTTACAGCACGAGATCCGGAGGCGGCAGTACAAGCCGGTGGAACCTGGCTTGCGGACAGCATGGCGGGCACCAAGAGTCCATTCGTACATGGTGTGATTCTCGGTCTACGCGACCTTGCGGGGGCCGACCCGTCCCGACTAACGATCCTTCGCTCCCATCCTGATATAGCTGCGGAAATATTCCGATTAGAACCAACATTCGCAGCTACCTATTTGCAGGTAGGTGGTGATGCTGCGCCCCGTGTGCTTGCGGGCTGGCTCTCGTCGACGCGAGATACAGAAACCCTCCGACTCGTGCGCAGGTCCGTACTTCCGCTATTGCAGCGTGCCGATGACGAAGAACTACTCTCTCCGCTACTCCGCGATCTTCGAGAAGCGGATGTTATAGAAACGCTCAACATTTTGTCCGACGTAAGCGACGGTTTTTCAAATCAAACTATCCAGCATATCGTTGCGGACCAGATTTCGTCTGCTTATCCGGATCTCGTGCGGCAATGGGCCTCTGGCACCCGTCATTGGTCGAGCGGTATCTCGACAATCGTTGCATCAACATATCCGCCAAGCAGACAGGGCTTCGACGAAGTGCTGGAACAGAGTCAGTTTAGCGCAGGGCGGCAAGCCGAGGTGCTTGCAGCGCTGATCCGCAATCAGGTGTCAGCCGGCCATCCTTATTGGCTGCGGGAGATCATTTCGAAAGATGTCAGGCTTGTTAGCACACTATTGCTCGCCGGGTCCGAGAGATCTGAAGCTGTCGAAGCTGGACTTTCAATATTGTTGACTGAGGTGCCTGATCTTCCCTTGGCCAAGTCCGTCGAGCTCCTTAATGCAGTGCTGGCTTTTGAGGACCGACCGGTATTCCCGCAGCTTTTTGAGTCGGCCATCCGGAGTGTGATCACCTGCTACATTGCCGAAGGTACGAATACGCCCGAGACGCAGAGGTTTTTGAAGACTCCGAACGCGACTCGGTGGCTCCAGAATGTTTCCGGCCCGCGACTCACCGACCTTTTGGTACAGGGCTGTTCTCACTCTGGTCCTTTATCTGTGGCGAGGGCCTGGAAATGGATTGCGGAAGCTCCTCGGACCCTCTACCAAAGACGCTCCGCAGTACTGCCGGAACTCTGTGACGCACTACTTCGGTATTCGCGCCAGCCCTTTCCCGAGGGCATGGAGGATTCACTCGTCCAAGTGCTAAGGCGTTCACTCTCTGAAGCGGACAGTGAAGTGCGCCAGGCGCTTTCGGCGAAGACCCTTCGCTTCGCGCTGGACAATGTCAGTTTTCCGTTAGGGGCAGTTGTTGCTGAGGCCTTTGCCGATGTCTATGCAGCAGCAACGGAAAAAGACAGCCGATCTTCATCTATTTTTTCCGTCCTATTCGGTTCATACGACTGGGACAGAGGCAAGGATGTTAGAGTCTCTCTCGTTGATGCCTTCTTGCGGTCCAACTGGGCGCCGGGCGATCTAGCTGTTGCTGCAAGCAATGCCGGGATTCTCCGGAAACTCTTCAAGCGGTTGCACCGAAAATACAGGGGCGACGAATACATAACCTCTATGCTGCAGGACTTGTCTCAGCGGAGCGATCCCAACGCGCTGAAGGTCCGCGAGCATCTACAGGAATTGGTCGCGGCCCCAAATTTCTACGAAGAATGGGATTAAGGGTTGTATTTTCGGGACGTAGATGACGGAATCGCGTGGCTTCCGAAACTGGGTAGGGACTGACCCTATGGATTGACTTAACGTCCACTATACGGTACTATAAATGGTCTAAGGTATCCCATAGAGGACGTTAAGCATGAAGGAAGCTCAGTCATCGCCATCCGTACCGATACCGGTTGCCCGTGCCCTTCGAAAGCTGGGCCATGACATTCGTGACGCCCGTCGTCGTCGTCGTATTCCCGTCGCGATCCTGGCTGAGCGGGCCTCCATCGGTCGGATGACCTTAAACAGGATCGAGAAGGGCGACCCACGCGCTTCGCTCGGTGGATACGCTACCGTCCTCTTTGCGCTTGGAATGGTGGAGCGGCTGGCGGACGTGGCCGACCCAAAGCACGACTCCGTCGGGCTTGAGCTGGAAGAGGAGCACCTGCCGGAACGCATCCGGCTCTCGCGCCGGAAGAAGCCAGAGAAAGCCTGAAAGCAAGGGCCTGAGTCATGGACAAGGAAGTACTCGTATACGTCGATCTGCAAGGCACGCCCCATCTCGTTGGGCGATTGTGGGCGCGCATGCGCAAGGACAGGGAGAGCGCCACCTTTGAATACGACAAGGACTGGCTCGCTCATCCCGAGCGTTTCTCCCTCGAACCGGCGCTGAAGCTCGGGCCGGGTCCATTTCACACACCGTCAGACAAACCGCTTTTCGGTGCCATCGGCGACTCCGCCCCTGATCGATGGGGCCGGGTTTTGATGCGACGCGCCGAGCGACGGCGCGCCGAACGCGAGGGACAGACGCCGCGCACCGTCAGGGAAATCGACTACCTGCTCATGGTGGACGATGAAGCCCGACAGGGCGCGCTGCGCTTTGCCGAGCGGGAAGGGGGGCCGTTTCTCGCGGAGCACGGCCCGACGAAGATCCCGCCGCTGATAGAACTGCCACGACTGCTCTCAGCCGCGGAGCGTGTCTTGAGCGACACAGATAGTGACGAGGATTTGCGCCTGCTGCTCGCCCCTGGCTCATCACTCGGCGGTGCTCGTCCGAAAGCCTCGGTCCGGGACCGCGATGGACATCTAGCGATTGCCAAGTTTCCAAACAAGGGGGATGAAGTGAATACCGTCCTGTGGGAGGTCGTGGCGCTGACACTCGCGGAGAAGGCCGGTATTCCGGTGCCCGCATGGCGACTTGAATCCGTCGCCGACCGGCCGGTACTCTTGCTACGCCGATTTGATCGGGAGGAGGGGACACGCGTGCCGTTCCTATCCGCAATGAGCATGCTCGACGCGAAAGACAACGAGGCCCGCAGCTACCTGGAATTCGTCGACATCCTCCGCCAGCACGGCGCGGCACCGAAAGAGGACATGCACGCACTATGGCGGCGGATCGTGTTCAGCATTCTGATTTCAAATACGGACGACCATCTGCGCAACCACGGCTTTCTATGGACCGGTCCTGCCGGGTGGCGGCTATCGCCAGCTTACGACCTCAATCCCGTTCCCACCGACATCAAACCGCGCGTTCTGACCACCGCTATCGATCTTGACGACGGCACTGCCTCACTAAAGCTGGCGCTCAAAGTCGCCAGCTATTTCGAATTGAGTGAGGACGAGGCCCATAAGATCGCAGGGCAGGTGGGGCAGGCGGTTGCAGAGTGGCGACGGGAGGCAAAGAAGCTCGGCCTTACACCGGCTGAGAACGAACGTATGGCGTCGGCGTTTGAGCATGAGGATCTAAAGGCCGCACTGGCTCCGGTATCACCAACGAAAAGGACTAGGAAATGATACGGTACGAGCTCAAAGCAGCAACGAAGGCTGGATCGCTCTATTGATCGAAGGGACAAAATATGCCGCCAAAATCTGAGAAGTTCGACCTATACACCTTCGTGGCCGGGGCCGCGCTGGCAGCCGGGAAGCCTTTCCCCCTGCAATGCAATTGTCGAGGCGTCGTAACGATCATGCCGCCGTTTCAGGACGAATATGTGGTTTGTCCTCGCTGTGAGTCCAGAATCAAGATGCTCGTGATTGAAGGGGACCCAGGTTACATCATCGGTGCCGATCCCGATGGCACACCAAAACTCCTCCCTGTCCAAGGCAGTTCGAAGCCAGACCCGAGCCAGCTCTCGCCGACCGAACGCGATGCCATACTCGCGAAGGTTAAGGAGCAGATTGATCGGAAGGGCAGCTAAGAGAATGGGGATTCCAGCGGAACAGTTGATACTGGTCGACAGCGACGGACATGCTGTGGATGTGGACACTCTCGTCGAGCGACTTCGCAAAGAGCCGCAGCGTACCCTGGCGGATGATGAGGTCGGTGTTGTTATATACGTGGGGGACTTAGGTATTTACAGTCTCAAGCCCACCGAGAGCGGGGATTTTCTCGCGCAGCCCGTGACAGAAATCTCTCGTCCACGTTTCTCTACCCGCGTACTTCGGAGACAGATTGGTGCCACGGTGTTGTCCGTAACCGCCGATGCCGTCTTCGTCGTCCGAGACGGGAACACGTTGAAGAAGGTAAGAGCTGAAAAACTCGAACCCGGCATGGTCCTGGCCTCTGGTGACAAGGTGTACAGATGACTTTCAAGAATGAGTTGGAGAGAAAGTGCTTCGAAACCGCCGAACGCGCATTGGGCGGCGGCGTAACGATTGAACACAATAAAACCATTCAGATCGAAAGCGCACTCTTCCCGGAGGTAGCCTCATTCAAGGGTCCGCCCGCCAAGGAAGTCGATGTCTTGATCGCTGACCTGCTCGACGCGCCAAGAGTGAGGCTCCTCGTGAGCTGCAAACTGTTATCGCGGCCGGCCGAGCCGGCCCACGTGCAGGAATGGTGTGCGGTCGTCCAAACCATGAATCGATACTCCGACGGCACGATCTACTTCGGACTGGTCCTATCACCAACTGGTTTCACTAGCGGATGTGAAGCGTGGGCAACATCGCATAACGTTGCAATAGTCCCGCCGCTGAAAGGACGCCGTTTGGCTTTTAACGAAGACACGGTGCTTCGCATGTTTGAACGGGCGCTGATCGCCCTCCGGGCTCGGGTGCGTCTTCAGGTCGATGACCTTCGCGCAGCACCGGCCTTCTTCGATTTCGTATTCCGCATTGTCGGAGACTTCGAAGGCCACCAAGATGCAGTTACAGATGGACGCTATTTATTGGTCCCACAAGGATGGGCATCCTCATTCGGTGAAATGTATTCCGCAATAGCAGACCGGAAAATCGAGAACCTCTGGGCCGTTCAAGGGTCTACCGTAATCAAACTGTCTGGTGGCATCACTTTGCAGGTTAGGCAGAGCCAGGTGCAGTTCGGCCACGATCCCCAAATAGAGCAGGACACCCCGGTTATCCCCGAATGTCGCAAGAACGTCGAGATGGAGCCTTGCACACTCGAATTCGTCAAGTCGATCGCCATCGGGAAGCCGATCACTAGCGCCGGTGACTTCGGAACCTATCTGGAGCTTGGCTTAGACCAAAGCTTCAATCTGGGGCTCCATGAACTGGGCTTCCACCTTATCTCAACGCAGAATCCCATCCAAGAACACCGTCTGTAACTACCGCTGAATAGCGGGCTGAGCCTAGCAATCACGCGAGGGGATTACATAATCCCGATGTGATAATGTATGTTACGACAAATCAGGCCACCCGAGAAAATAAAGTTTTCCGGTACTGTCTAATTCCCATATCTACACAGAGACGGGTGAGGGGGCTGTAACTTTGTCTCGCTAATCGATCACGGCGTGGACGGCGAGTCCAGGTAGAGGCGGGCGAGCTTGCGGTACCAGACATAGAGGGTCCCCGATTTATAGATGTAATAATTCTTGTTGTCCTTGTTTCTGGGAAGACGTCCCCGCCTCTTCGTGGCAGCGAGGGAGTCGGTGCGTCTCTGGATCTTGCTGAAGAGCACATGGGCGTCGCTGCCTTCGGGCTGCGTGCCGGCCCATGCGAGCGCCGGACGGTAGACTTTCTCTTCAGGTGTGAGCAGGTCGGAGAATGGCGGGATCGGGTAGTGCAAGAAATCGAGTTTTGTCTTTAGATCCATGATTCTGTCGGTGTTCTTTGCGATATCGGTGTAAAGATTAGAGCGGTCCTCCGTTGGCGTGCTGTGTATCTCCGCGCGGACGCTGAAGATGCGGTGGGCGAGCACCTGCATCTCGGGGTGGCCGGTATCCATCGCTTCTTTTGTGATGTCGCAATGGAGTGCTGAGAGGTCGGGACAAGGCCCCCCGGAGCCCGCTCCAGGCTCGGCACCGAAAGTCCAGAGCAGGCCGCGGGATTCGCGGTCGTCGAATACCGCCGAGATTATCGAAAAGTGGCGCATGATGATGGCATGGCTGGTGACGGGTTCTGCGTCCGCGCGCGCACGGTTACGGGCGATGGCCCAGACGGCGTAGCGGCACTCGGGATGGTCCGAGAGCGTGGCCCATTTCCAGACGGCGGACAGATGTTCGACCGGAACGCGGGCGCACAGCGGCAGGAAATCGATAGACGCCATATCGGGGTGGCGCCCGGCGATGACGGCGGTTAGTCTCTTTCGGGGCCGGAAGCCCGACCGGTAACGCTTGACGTTGATCGTGGCTTTCTTCTCGCGCTCCGTGGCAATATCGCAGGCCATCTGCATTCCCAGAAGTTTCTCCATGGGGGTCCCAAAGGCCATTTCGATGCGAAGGGCCATCCTGGGTGAAAGAGCCACGCTGCCGTTGAGCACATTACGAAGCGCATGTCGGGGGACGCCGAGAATGCCGGCGGCGGTTGATCCCGAAAGATCAAGCGGCTCGATCACTTGCTTGCGGATGAATTCACCGGGGTGGAGCGGGCGAGGCTTGGGCTCGGGTTTTAGGTCATTCATTTCTGGACGCGATGGGTCAGGACGGTTGACCATTTTGTATAGCAGGCGCCATTGAAAAAGTCACGATCTGCAAGAGGCGGGCATGAGAATGCGGGGGCCGGTTTTGGTCACGGATTCGCAAGACTGACATCGATAACTGCCGACTCTTGCGCACCTGTGACTCGTGCGTCGAAGCACCCAGACCAATAACAACCTAAGAACTCCATTCCGAATCCACACCAGAAACGCGCACACGATCAACAGTGAGCGGACGTTTCTACCTATGGATTGATTGTTGCGATGGTTACAATCTTAGATTTCAATCCCCCCGCTTTTGACAGCTTCTCATGCCTGACGCGCACAAAAAGCTAGCTGTGTCCTGGGCAGAACACAGCTAGCACTTCTTTTGGGCTTGTTGGTTTGCGTTGAGGACTGTTAAATAGCGTGAGATCGTCCTCTTTTCCACATTACTCTGAAAACTATTAAGAAAAGGTTAAAAAAAGGTGAAGGACATCGGGCGCTGTGTGCCAAGAGGCGATGCGCCGCCCTTGCGGCGGGGGGAAACCTTAACAAGGGGTTCACCGTGTTGTTTGAGAAACGTTAACCTTTCGGGGTTAGTGTCAAGAGAGAGAAGCGATATTCAGGATTTTGGTTTAACTGGGCAGTGGGCAGGGCTTTGCGTGGGTTCATTCGCAACATTTTATGTGGATTGATTTCGGGTAGCGGTTCCCGCCGCTCCGCCCCGCGCGAAGGCGCGAATCCAAAGGAGAAGTCCCGCTCTCGCGGGACTGGCGAAAGCGCGGCTTTTAAAGATCTGTCGCGATTTGCGGGACGGGACGTTCAGGAACAATATTCCGGGCGCCCTCCTCCCGGTGCGACAAGAGGCGGCAGAAGCGGCCCGTCTCGCTTGCGAGACAACTCTGTTGGAAGCGCACCTGCGTGCCTAGCCGCGACGAGGGAAATCCTATCAAGAGGCGATGGGAGCAGCAGCGACCGAGGGAAATCTTCACAAACAGGCACATGCCGGCAATTAAGCAGCGAGAGTGGAAACGTCTTCTTCACGCTGTTCGGCGCGATTGCGCTTGTGGGCGTTATCGGCGTTGCGACGGCCACACTGATGCGCGGTCCGGTGGGTACGGTGATGGCGCTCAACCTGCGCGCCAAGGTGGATTCACAACTTGAAATCGCCCGCAAGCTTATTGCGCTTGACGCGGCCAATAACGCGGGTGACTGCGACTCTGACGGCTTTATCGAACCGGCGCCGCCTGATACCGGGCCCGGCTGTAACATCACGCTGCCGGGGGGAGGCTGTATTCCCTCCAGTATTGGCGCGGCCAAGACCGACCCGTGGGGAACCATGGTCGGCTATTGCGCCTGGAACCACGGCCCGAAAACATCGGGCAGCGGCTGTCCGGCGGGTCTGCTGGTGGGCACCAACGGCACCAGCAAGACGGTGATCGCGGTCATATCCGCCGGCGCCGACCGGCAGTTCCAGAGCACGTGCGGCAATGACCCTGCCTATGTGACCAAAGGCGGTGACGACATCGTCGAGGAGTGGACTTTCAGCGAGGCGCAGACGCTGTCGGGCGGCGGGCTGTGGACACTGATGTCCGGCAATCCGAACGCCATCACGACCAGCAAGAACGTCGATATTGCCAACAATTCCACCTTCGCCAGCGGGACGACCGCCACCTTCCAGGGGAATGCCGATTTTGGCGCGGGCAGCAAGCTGAGCCTTGCCAGCGGGGCCCTGCTCAATCTGCCGACGCAGGTTCAGTTACCTGATTCCATGTGTTCGGGCGCGGCCGCTGCCGCCAATGACGGCGTCCTGCGCGTCAACACGACGGCGGGCCGCACCCTGCAGATCTGCAACCCGACGGCGTTGCCGTCAGCGGCCTGGATCAATATCGGCGGCTCGGGCACTGTCACGAAAATCGATGACCTGACCGACGCGGTCAGCGACTTCGCCACCGGCGGCAACCTGTTCCTGGGCAATGGCGGCGGCAACCTGATCGTCGCCGGCAGCGCGGCGGATAACGTGGCGGTCGGCGTCAATGCCGGCCTTGGCATGACCATCGGCAAGAACAACCTTCTCCTGGGCTACAACGCGGGTCACGCCATCAGCACCGGAAACAACAACATCATAATCAACCCCGCCGCCACCGACAACACAGCCATCGCCGTCACCAGCAACCTTCTCGACATCGGCAGCCTGATCTACGGCGTCCTGCCGGCGCCCGGCGGCGGCGCGGTCGGGATCGGCACCGCCACGCCGGGAGCGACGCTGGATGTCAACGGTTCCCTGAAAGCCGGCAGCGCCGCCATAGGCGGTGCGTTGACGGCGGCTTCTGCCGGGATCAGCGGCGCCGCGACAGTGGGCGACACGCTGGCTGTCACGAACGGCGCGACTCTGGGCGGCACGCTGAGCGTGGCGGGCAATGTCTCCAGCCCGGGCGGCACCGTCACCATCGCCAGCGGCCTTGATACGACGGGCAGCGCGGCCTTCGAGAATACAGTGACCGTCGCCGGCGCCGCCACCCTTAACAATACGTTGACCGTCATCGGCGCGGCCACGCTTGACAGCGACCTGGCCGTTCTGGGTCACGCCGCTGTCACGGGCGCCGTCGGCGGCGCCTCTTACGAACTCGGCGTCATCGGCAGCGGCAACGGCCTGCTGCCCGACAGCGCGGCTAACCTGAAACTGAAGACGGCCAGCGGTCTCCTCGAAATTCTCGGCAGCGGCAATGTCGGCATCGGCGTGGCGAATCCGCAGACGCCGCTCGACGTCAACGGCCCGATCAAGATCGGCCAGACCGGCGCGGGCTGCAGCGCCCCGATCTACGGCGCGATCCGCTACTCCTCGGTGGACGACAAGTTCCAGATCTGCTCGAAGGACGGCAGCTGGGAGACGGTCGGCACCTCGGGCGGCGGCGGTGGTGGCGGCGGCAGCACCTCTGCGGCCGGCACGGCGGGCGACGTGCAGTACAACAGCGGCGGCATCATGGGCGCGAGCGGGAATTTCGTTTACACCTCGGCGGGCCGGCTGGGTGTGGGCACCGGCGCGCCCGCCGCGCGGGTGCATGTCAGCGGCGGCGATTTCCTGAACAATGGAAGTTACACCGGCACGGCTTCCGTGCTTGTCAGCGGCGCGGGCACGCGCCTGTTCTTCGAGCCGGCGACGAGTGCCTTGCGCGCGGGCACCGTAACCGGCAGCGACTGGGATAACGGCGTTATCGGCAACTACAGCACGGCGTTCGGGCAGGACACGACCGCCAATGGCACGGGCAGCATGTCCTGGGGCCAGCTGAACAACGCCAATGGCGCCCTGTCCACCGCCTGGGGCCTTGGCACCACGGCGAAGGGCGGAGCCAGCACGGCGTTCGGGCAGTACACGCTGGCCAGCGGCGGCGCCAGCACGGCGCTGGGGCAGTATGTCTATGCCGGCGACGGCGTGGCGGGCAACGGCAAGGGCGATTATTCGCTGGCCATTGGCCTGACCAACACCGGCACCACGAATTACGCGGAAGTGACCGGCACCGGCGCGCTCGGCATCTTCATGCAGGACCAGAGCAACAAGGTCTTCGCCGCCAACAATACCATGGGGCTGTTCGGCGGCCGGTTTGTGCTCGACCCGAACACGCACGCGACGCTGCTGGCGCCGAACGCGAACACCGACATGGACGTCAACGGCAATATCGGCTCGGTCAATTACTGCGATGTCGACGGCAACAACTGTTTCACCGCGGCCGACATCTCCGGCGGCATCACCGGCGCGCCGGGAAGCGACCGCGATGTCATGTTCAACAGCGGCGGCAGGCTCGGGGCCTATCCGACGTTCGTGTTCACCTCCGCCGGGCGGCTGGGGATTGGAACGGCGGCGCCCACGTCAAACCTGTTCATACTCGGAAAGGCCACTCAGGGAACGGCGCCGGTTGTAACGATTCAGGGAGGCGCCGATCAGGTTGGCGGCAATCCTCTCCAGACATGGAATAACGCGGCGGGAACGCCGGTGGCATCCCTGTCCGTATCGGGGACGCTGGTTGGTGGCGCGTTTATAAATTCCGCCGGTAATTTCAGCCTCCAGTCCGGCGCGTTGCTGCTGGGCAACGCCCAGAACATAGGTTTTTCCAGTACGGCGGCTTATTCAGGCGCGCTCGACGTCAATCTGTCGCGTCTTGCGGCCGGAAAAATCGGCGTGGGCAACGGCACACAGGGAGATTTTACGGGAACCCTGATAGCCGGCAGCGCCGGCATCGGCCTGAGCAACCCGGCGACGGCGCTCGATGTCAACGGCGCGGTGCGGGTCGGCTTCGATGCGAACTGCGCCATCGGCACCATCGGCGCGGTGCGCTACCTCGCGGCGGGCGACAAGGTGCAGTACTGCGCCAGCAAATCCGGCACCTACGTCTGGACCGACATGGCCTCGTCAGGCACGGCGGGCGCGGCGGCCGCCGTGGGCGTGCAGGGCAACGTCCAGTACAACTCCGGCGGCGTTATGGGCGCGAACGCGAATTTTACATTTACGTCTGCCGGAAGGCTGGGCGTGGGGACGGCGAGTCCTCTCTACTCCCTCGATGTTACCGGCACCGGTGCGGGGCAGGATGTCGAGGGCAATATTCGTAGCACCTCACCCACCGGCTATGCCGGAATTCTTCTCAATGAAAATAACTCGAACCATTACAGCCAGATTTTTCGGACCAACTCCGGAAATTCCAATTACGGTGGCGGAGGCTCGCTCAACATCTACAACACGGACAACGCAGCCGTTGCGTTTTTCACCGCTGGACTCGAAAGAGCCCGGATCACGGGAGCAGGCAATATCGGCATCGGCACCACGGCCCCCGCAGGTATGCTGGAGGTCCGCAACCCTAATGCCAACGCCAGTATTCTACTGGTCTATAACAGCGCAAACACCAATATTCTTGGTTTGACCAATACGGGCAATCTTTCGGCCAATAACCTGATCGGGATTGGCAACGGGTTCCGCTACGACGGCACCGGCGCTCAATTTGGAAATACGGGAAGGATTACCTGGGGCAGCACTTCTTCCTACGCATCCACTTTGGATACAGGAATCTCAAGACTTTCCGCGGGTGTTTTGGCAGCAGGAAATGGAACCCAAGGGGATTACACGGGAACATTCATCGCGGGCCTCGCCGGCATCGGCACCACGACCCCCTATACCAAACTCGAAGTCGCCGGTACGGTGAAGATCGGCGACGGCAACGAAACCTGCAACAGCGTCAACTATGCCGGCGGCATCCGCTACACCAGCGCCAAAACCCTGCAATATTGCGACAGCACGAAGTGGCAGACAGTAGCCTCCACCGGCGCCGGCGGCGTCACGGCGGCGGGGTCGGACCGTCAGGTGCAGTTCAACTCCGGCGGCAAGCTGACGGCGAATGCGAATTTTACCTTCACCTCCGCCGGGCGGCTGGGCGTGGGAACGGCGAGCCCGGGGGCGACGTTAGATTTAGGGGCAGTGGGTGGATATGTAAACACATGGTCAAACAGCACCGGCTATCTGTTTAATTCCAGGACATATTCTAAAGTCTTCTACGATGCTGACAACAGTGCCTATTATGTCGATCCAAACGGGGCTACGTCAGCAATATTGAGCGGTACCGTCGGTATCGGGACGACGACGCCGGGCGCGAAACTGGATGTCGGCGGAAGTTTTTATTTAAACCGGCCTTCGGTGATGGTCGATCCGGGAAACACTATCGGTACCGGAGCCAACTATATTAAGATAGCTCCGAATTCCATGTCAGCAAGCAATGCGGCTTACCTGGATATCGGCTTTCCGGACAATACCACAGCGGCTTTTTATACGGATTATGACGGCAATATCAGAACAAGCGGCACATCCTTCCGTGACATACAATTTGGCAGGATTAGTGCTCCTTACGTAACCTTTAAAGATGGCGGCAACGTCGGCATCGGCACGACGACCCCCTCGACCCTCCTCTCCCTCGGTGGCAATGCGGCGCAGACCATGGGAATGGAGCGGACGACCGGCACGACGGGCAATACTCTGACCGTCAAGTCTGGCGGCGCGGTGTTGCTCGGCACGGACCTGAACGGCGGCAATCTGGCGCTGTCCTCCGGCATCGCCACCGGCGATGGCTCGTCCTCCATCCTGTTCCAGACCGTGAAAACCCATCAGGGACCGGGCACGGCGGACCGCAATCCGGCCACGTCCATGACGCTGGCCTCCAACGCCCTCACGCTGCCCTCGGGGCCCACGAGCGAACAGCCCGGCCAGACGGGCATGCAGGCGTCAGTTCCCGGCATGATCCGCTACGACTCCAGCAGCGGCAAGTTTGAAGCCTATCAGTCCGGCGCGTGGCAGGACATCCTCACCAGCGCCTCCGGCAACCAGACCGCGTGGTCGGCGCTGACCGCCCCGACCGGCAGCCTATCGCTCACGATGGGCGCCAACACATCACTATTTACATATAACTCAGCGACTGGATCATCCGACCTCTTCAAGCTGCTAGACACCACGGGCAACACCGGCACCGGCTATCTGCTGAACGTGAGTACGGCTTCCGGCTCGCACGCAAATCCTCTGCACCTCAGCGCCCAGGGCACGACAGATCTCGTATTCACCTCCGCCGGAAGGCTGGGCATCGGAACGGCGGGGCCAGGCGGGACTTTGGATGTTGGAACCGGACAGCTTCTGGTTTCCAGTCCGGGGACCGGCAACCAGTCGGCTCCTTCCATTGCCAACAGGGGAGCACCTGCCACAGGGATCAATATAACTTCAAATACGGTTGATCTGGATTTTGCCAATTACGTCTGGCACAAGTTCGGGACAAATGGATGGCAGTTTTCGCTAACCATGAATAGCCTTCTCACGCAGCCATCCAACACCGTTTATCCTGCGCAAAGCGCTTTGCTGATGACAGGGGGAACTATAACAAGTCCCGCCAGTGCCACCCCTACCTCGTTTCAACTTGCCAATACCTACACAGACGCTACGCACTTTGAAGCCGGAATGCTTTCGTGGGCGAAAAACGCCAACGTCTTAACACTTTTGACGGATAAAGGGTCGGCATCAGGTTCATACCGCGATATCGCCATCGCCCCTGGCGGAGCGATCTCCATTTATGCCGCTGTCGGCGGCAACGTCGGCATCGGGACGGCGAGTCCATCACAGAAGCTCGACATCACAGGCAATATTCTGCTCGACAACATCAGCGGTTTGGGTATCCGAGGTGTGCGGCCTAGCGATAGCGCTCAATCGAACATCCTTTTCGAACAAAATGGTAACTCCGGGAACCTGCTCGCAGACGCTACGGTTCTGTCGTCGGTAGGAAACGCGCCGATTCAGCTTCTTCCGAACGCGGGTGCGAATGTGGGTCTTACTCTACTTAGCGGCGGCAATCTCGGCATCGGCACCTCGACGCCTTCAACTCTTCTCTCCCTCAACGGCGAAGCGGCGCAGACGATCGGGCAGGAGCGCACGGCGCTGGGCATCACCGGTTACGGCCTGACCGTCAAGTCTGGCGGCGCGGTGTTGCTCGGCACGGACCTGAACGGCGGCAACCTGGCGCTGTCCTCGGGCATCGCCACCGGCAACGGCTCGTCCTCCATCCTGTTCCAGACCGTGAAAATCCATCAGGGACCGGGCACGGCGGACCGCAACCCGGCCACGTCCATGACGCTGGCCTCCAACGCCCTCACCCTGCCCTCGGGACCGGCGAGTGAACAGCCCGGCCAGCCGGGCATGCAGGCGTCAGTTCCCGGCATGATCCGCTACGACTCCGGCAGCGGCAAATTCCAGGCCTATCAGGGCGTCTCGTGGCAGGACATTTTAACCAGCGGCGCCGGCGGCGTAACCTGGAACAGCATCACCAGCCCGGCCGCCAGCCAGTCGCTGACCATGGGCGCCAACACATCGCTGTTCACCTACAACGCGACGACGGGATCATCCGACCTGTTCAAGCTGCTGGACACCACGAACAATACCGGCACCGGCTATCTGCTGAACGTGAGTACGGCTTCCGGCTCGCACGCCAATCCGCTGCATCTCAGCGCCCAGGGCACGACCGACCTGGTCTTTACCTCCGCCGGCAGGCTGGGCGTGGGGACAACGGCGCCAAGCGTTGGCCTTGAAGTGAATTCAGCAGCGAAGTTTGACAGCACGGTCGCTATTGGAGGAACCGTTCCCAACGCCCAGAACAGTTTGTATATAAACGGTGCCAACACCAGAGCCATCTTGATCAATAACGCCGCTACAGGCACGAACCAGACAGACGGCACCTATATGGGACAAAGCGGCGGTTCGGATTTCTATATTGATAATCAGGAAAACGGCGCGTTTATTCTTTATACCAACAACACTGAAACCATGCGGCTTACCGCTGCCGGTAACCTCGTCATTGGCTCTGGCGAAGCTTCGGCCACGCCATCCGGCAACACATTGCGCGGCCCGAACGGCGTGGGCAGCAACATCGCGGGCGGCAGCCTGACGCTGCAGGGCGGTCTTGCCACCGGCAACGCCGCCACCGGCGATATCAGCTTCAACGGTGCCCCTGTTGGCGGCTCCGGCGCGACGGCGCAAACCGCCGCCACCTACATGACCATCAAGGGCGGTGGCGCTACAGCCGGCAAGGTTGGCATCGGCCTGACGAACCCAACCCTCAAATTGCAGGTTTATGACGCCACGTCCTCGGGCCTGCGCCTCGGCGACGGCACCAATTACATCGATGTCATCAACGACGCCGGCTCCAGCCAGCGCATCGCGTCCAGCGCAGCTCTCTTTTACCTTGGCAAGTCCGGGAATTCCCTGGCGTCTTTCGTGCAGGTCGACGGAACAAACGCTAATGCTCAGAACCTTTACGTCCCAGCCGGCAACGTCGGCATCGGAACGACGAGTCCACTAACTCAGCTGCAAGTGTTCGGAAACTCCGGTTCAACAACAACCATGGGTTCGGCGACTATTTCCAACCAGGGGTTGGCCCTCATCAATACATACGCGGCCCAAAACCAGGGTTATTACGGTATTCAGTTCGGGGGATACACCGGCTTTGCCCACAGCGGTTTGTTCGGCGTCATTACCAACAACGCAGGAAACACCACCGGGGACCTTGTAATCTCAAGCAGGCATAACACGGCAGACGCAACCTTTACGGAGAACATGCGCGTTCAGGGCAGCACCGGCAAAGTCGGCATCGGCCTCACCTCGCCCGCTGCCAACACCCTTCTCGACGTCAACGGAAATGTCGGCGCCACACAGTACTGCGATGTGAATGGCAACAACTGCTTTGTGCCCGGCAGCGGCGGCTCGGTCGCGGCGGCCGGTTCGAACAAGCAGGTGCAGTTCAACAGCGGCGGGGTGATGGGCGCGGATGCGAATTTCAACTGGGATAGAGTCAACGGACGGTTGGGCATCGGCACGGCGAGTCCACAACGTCTGCTCCATTTAACAGGAAATTACGCCGGCGCCACAACCTTCATCGGTCTCGAAAATACCAATGTTACCGATGGCACCGGGCAGGTGATTTCGTTCAGGGGTCCGACAACGGGTGCCGGAGCTGCGTCGTTTGTTGAATACAGCGCCATCCAGAACAGCATTACCCTCCACGACAATGCCACTCATACGAGTGACTTGAGTTTCTGGACAAGCAACGCAGGCGCCGAAACGCAAGCCATGATGATCAAATCGAATGGCAACCTCGGCATCGGGACGGCGAGTCCGGCCACGATTCTTGATATCGGCGGCGGCACAAACTACACCGATGTAAACGCCACCTACCAGTTCTATGCCACGGGCGCCAAAATCCTCCAGGTAGCCAACGCGGGGCAATCCGCCTTGAACCTGGTATCTGGAATCAACACAGACGGCGGCGTCCTTGGGGCTCTGGCGTTCAGCCGTTCTCTCGGCCAAAGCGATGCTCACTACAACGTGGCTGGCATACAGGCGATTCAAAAAGGAACAGGCGCCACGGCCGGGGGGCAGTTGCAATTCTGGACAAAATTGAACGGGAGCGCGAATACAGCTCCTGTTGCAGTGATTGATAACAACGGCAATTTCGGGATTGGGACGGCGGCGCCAAGTGCGTTGCTCCATATTTATAAAGCTTCAGGTACCAACATTCCTGTCGTGCAGACCGGCGATGCCACCGGCGATACCGGCTGGAGCATGCAAAATACCGGGGCTACATGGCAGGTATTAAACAGGACGGGCTCCAGGCTTGGTTTCTGGAACAACAGCGGCACGGGCGAAGTCGCGACCATGTTGAATAACGGCAACGTCGGCATTGGGACGACAGCGCCGAATTATAAGTTTGATGTTGGTTCCATTGGCGGCTCTCAAACCGCGACCAGCGGCGCCGGCGGGTTGATCCGCAACAACATGGCTGCGGATACAAGCCCATATACGCAAGCCAGGCTGATCGTCTACGGCGGCACCGCTGTTGACACCACCAACTGGGGTTACTTTGGTTACGGGGCCGATGCCTCCATGCGTGAAGTCTATGCCAAAACCGGCGGCGGCGCGCCGCTGCTCTGGGGGACTTCAAGCGCCATGGATGGAACAGGCACCTTTACCGAAACCATGCGTTTGACCACCGCTGGCAAAGTCGGCATCGGCTTCACCGCGCCCGCCGCCAACACCCTGCTCGACGTCAATGGCAATGTCGGCGCGACCCAGTATTGCGACGCCTCCGGCAACAACTGTTTCGTGCCCGGCAGTGGCGGCACGGTTGCTGCGGCGGGATCGACCAAGCAGGTTCAGTTCAACAGCGGCGGGGTGATGGGCGCTGACTCCAACTTCAACTGGGACAATACGAACAAGCGTCTGGGCATCGGAACGACGACGCCGGGCTTTAAACTGGAAACGAACGGCAATGGAAAAGTCGGAGGCTTAGTTTTCCAAGCGAGCGACCCTGGGAATGTTCCGGCTTTGTGGACTAACACGTCCGCCGTGTACTTGCAGAGCGTAAGCGGTGACTGGGCCACCGCAGACTATAGCCGCGGCAATGGCTTGTTGGTCGGCGGTGGTGGCGGAAGCGGGCAATTGCAAACCGCAGGACAGACAACGCTTGCTGTAACCACCGGCAACGTCGGCATCGGGACGACAAGTCCTTTCTTTAAACTTCAGGTAGCCGGGGGACCAAGCGAGCTTACTACTACAGATTTCAATAACACGAGCACAGGATCGAATATATATTTGAACCTCGCAGCGACGACTGGAAATACTTATGGGATTTTAGGCTCTGCAAATACCGGAGGGACTGTCGCGGGGACTCTCGCCATAATGCCCTATGGCGGCAACGTCGGCATCGGGACCGCGACGCCGGGTGAAAAGCTCGACGTCAATGGGAATATTCATCTTCCTACCACTTCTTATATCGCGGGCCTGAGCGCTCCTTACTCGAATGGCTACGGCGGCTTTTTGGATTTCACCGGAACATGTTGCGCCATAGATGCTACGCATGGCGGCTATGGCGCGTGGCTCAATTACAACGCGTATTTTGACGGCTCCAACTGGATACAGCCGCGCGGGTCGCTTGGCTCCTACATGTTTACGACCAACTATCATGCCGGCGGATGGGCGTGGTATGCGATGGCTGCGGGCGGGACTGACGGAGGCACGATTACGCCGTCGCGGGTTGGCGCGCTGGACGGCTCCGGGAATTTGTCCGTCAACGGGACCGGCACTTTTGGAACGAACGCGGTCATCAACGGCGGCGGCGCTTCCTACTTTAACGGCGGCAACGTTGGCATCGGGACGACGGGGCCGAACGCGAAATTGGAAGTGGACGGACAACCGACCTGGAATAACGAAACAACCGCCGACATCAAATTCGTGAATACCGCACCTAGCCCGGTTAAAGTATTGCAACTCGGCTATGACAACAGCATCGACGCGGCCTACCTGTACTCGTACCAGTCCTCTACAGGCGTGAAACCCCTCGTAATCAACCCGAGCGGCGGCAAGGTCGGCATCGGCACCACCTCACCCGCCGCCAACACCCTGCTGGATGTCAATGGCAATGTCGGCGCTACCCAGTATTGCGACGCGGCCGGCAACAACTGTTTCGTGCCCGGCAGTGGCAGCACGGTTGCTGCGGCGGGATCGACCAAGCAGGTGCAGTTCAACTCCGGCGGTGTGATGGGTGCTGACTCAAATTTCAACTGGGATAATACGAACAAGCGGCTGGGCATCGGCACGGCGGCGCCGGGATACAGGCTGGATATAGGTACGTTATCAGGCTCAGTTGAACCTACGAGCTTAAAAATCAGTGGCGGCGCAACGGCAGGATTGCAGATGCGCATGGGCAACGACTATAGCGGGTCGATTGGAACCAGATATTCCGGCGCGGACACGTTTGTAGCGAGCAATGCTTTTCAATCGACACTTGGCGCGGATGCCTGGGCGAAAGGAGTGGGTACTTACTCATCTGCGATGGCCATTCTCGGAATATCCTCTAGCCTGACGTCTCCTGCGTTTCAAATAAACTACTCTCCGGCGAACACATCTGCTGGCGCAATGGGCGCGTTTTTCACTTCTAATTTATTCTCGATTCTTGGAAACGGCAATGTCGGCATCGGCACGACGAGTCCCGCCTCGAAGCTCAATGTCAGCGGCGGGCTCGCGGTTGGCAGCGCGTATAATGCGCAAGCCGCAGCGGACGGCAACGTTATCGCTTCCACCGGCATCGGCATAAACTTTACCGCTCCGGTATATGAATTTGAAACCAGGGAGACCGCTGCGTCCGGTGTGAATGTCTGGCGTGTGTTGAGTAGCGGTAATGCTAATCGCTTGACCTTGGCCAGCGACGGCAGCGACAATCTGGCCTTGTACATGACTGCGGCGACCGGCGGCGGCGCGGTGAACTTTTCTACCAATGGTAATTCTTATCTGACTGGCGGCAACGTCGGCATCGGGGTGACAGGCCCGACTTCTCCGTTAGATGTCAGGCTCAATTCTGCCTCAAGCAACGTCATCGCTAAATTCATCAATCCTGGCTCGGACGGGGCCAGTTACGAGACGCAGATGCTCATGGGGAGCGATAACGGGACGGATCATTCCGCAGCGTGGAACTACTATGAGAATGCAACTGCTTCCAGCAGATACATGAATTTTCAGCTCTACGGCGAGGCGGCTGGAGTTGGACTAAATATTGTTCAGGGCGGAAACGTCGGCATCGGGACGGCGTCGCCGGAGTGGAAGCTGGACACATTAGATACGACATCAACAAACCGTGTGGCGATCCTGAGAAGAGGAACGCAAGGGCCGGACGGCAGCATGGTCACAAGCTTCGGCACGCCCTACCTGTCCATTGGGGGTACTGAATACCGCGGGAATTCCATACAGACGATCGGGTTCGGCTGGAGTTCCGGCGGTACGACGATCCAGCCGGCGGAAATCGGATTTCAGACTACCAATACGGCCAGCTATACGTCGGGCGACATAGTTTTTGCCAATCGCAATGGAACGACGAATGTCGCTCCGGCGGAAATCATGCGGTTGACCAGCACAGGCAAGGTCGGCATCGGCTTCACGGCGCCCAATGCCAACACACTTCTGGACGTCAACGGCAATGTCGGCGCGGTGCAATATTGCGACGTCAACGGCAACAACTGTATCGTGCCGGGCAGCGGCGGCACGGTATCAGCAGCGGGCTCCGCCAAGCAGGTGCAGTTCAACTCCGGCGGCGTGATGGGCGCGGACTCAGGCTTCAACTGGGACAACACGAACAAGCGGCTGGGCGTCGGGACGACGACGCCGGGATCTCCTTTAGAAATAGACACTCAACAGACCGCCGGACAAACCAACGACTTCCTTACTCTTTACACGCCTAACGCACAATATTCGGACGCATGGATGGCCTTCAAAAACAACACCAATGGCGTTGTCGGCAGAATAGGCATCTTCTCGCCCTCCGAAACATATCAGGGCCTTGCAATGGTTGTGGGAAGCCCAACCATCAATTCGAGCATGGTGCCGAACCTGTTCATAAACTATCAGGGCAAAATCGAGATTAATACCCAAACCCAGCCGTATACGCAATTTACAGTATCCGGCAATGCCGGTTTAACGAGTAACAATGAATTTAGATTCTATGCTGGCGACAACACCCACTATGGCAGCATAAGGAATAGCCTAAACAACAATTCCCTAACCTTCAGTTTTGGCGGTGCGGATAATATGGTCATGACCAACGCCGGCCTCGTCGGCATCGGCACCACCGCCCCCGGCGCGTTCCTGCAAGTAAACCCGACCCAGACCGTGACGACCGACACCACCATGCTCAAGAGCGGCATCGTCTATAACGGCGGCTCGGCGATGACCAACTGGTACGGCGCTTACGTTGCGGCGCCGACCGGCACCGGCGCGATCACCAACAAATACGCGCTGGTCACCGAGGCGGGCGCGGGCAACGTCGGGATTGGGACGACGGCGCCCGTGGGTAAATTGGAAGTCTATGGTGGCAATATTGTTTTAGGTGCCAGCAGCGCCGAACTCATCGCACAGGGGCTTGGATATGATTGCTCTGGCTGCGCTTCATATACGACTTTCCAGCCCTACAGCCCCTCCACCGGCTACACAATATTGAATAATCAGGCTTACGGCATAAGACTGCAGACCGCCGGAACGGACAAGCTTACGATTCTGAATGGCGGCAACGTTGGCATCGGCACGGCAACGCCAGGAACAAAAGTCGATATTCAAGGAACGAATACGACCTTAACAGGAAATATCTCTGGCAACACCCAGACCAATCTGGCCGTAATGACTACAGACGCTCAGGCAATGGATGTCGGCGGCGCTCTAGGTTTTGGCGGCAAATATACAAGCGGCGGGGCGCAAGCTTTGTTTGGGGCTATAGCAGGAAGAAAAGCTACCTCTACAGACGCATCTACCGCTGGGTACTTATCATTTTTGACGACTAATTCAGTATCGCCCTATGGCCTGACCGAATGGATGAGGATCACGTCTACCGGCAACGTCGGCATCGGGACGACGGCGCCGAATGCAACTGAACCCTACTCTCGTCTAACGGTTCAATCAGCTGATGGTACAGCTAACGCTATGGCCATCATCAACGCCGGCGCCGGACAGAATGGACTCATCATTAACAGAACAGGAACTACCCCGTCACGTTGGTATGAATACATTCCAAGCGGCTCATCCGACTTGCGCCTATTCAATGGCGCCGATCTTGTCACGTTCCAAGCAGCCGGCAACGTCGGCATCGGGACGACGAGTCCGACTGGTGCGCTGCAGATAAACGGCTCTGGCACGAGCGAGTCGCCCGCAGTGCCCAATACATTGACCGTTGCGAACGGCACGACGCCAGCATACCGCATCTACATGGGATACGACACAACGCATAATGGAGGCGTTATTGCAGCAGTAGAGACCGCTGTTACTTGGGAGAACCTTCTCCTTGAGCCATACGGCGGCAAAGTCGGCATCGGCCTCACCGCCCCCGCCGCCAACACCCTGCTCGACGTCAACGGCAATGTCGGCGCGGCCCAGTATTGCGACGCCGCTGGCAACAACTGTTTCGTCCCCGGCAGCGGCGGCACGGTCTCGGCGGCGGGTTCGGACCGTCAGGTGCAGTTCAACTCCGGCGGCAATCTGGGCGCGAAATCGACCTTCGTCTTCACTTCCGCCGGGCGGCTGGGCATCGGGACGGCGACGCCCAGTGCTCCTTTACATGTCATCGGCGGTGCTTCAAACAATACGGTTGGCGAAATCGCCGGGACTACGTACTCCATCAATGGCAGCAACTACGGATCGTTTGGCGCCAATAGCCGGGTGGGTCTGGTCGGCTCGGCCAATTATGCAGGGCAGCCGAATCTGCCAACAAATCCCCTCGGGGCGCAGTGGGCCGCCGCGGGCGTCGTCGGGATCGGTGGAGGGAACAGCGGCTCTGCCTACGGCATCGGTGTTGCCGGATTTGGCCAGTCGGTAACCGCCGCGACGGGGCTTACAGCCGGTGGTAAGTTTCTTGCCAATACCTCAGGTAACCTGAATACCGGCGAGAATTTATACGGTGTGTATGCCCAGGCTGACGGCACCACCAATACAACGAACGCCGATAGTGTCTACGGCATCTATGCATCCGGTGTCGGCCAGGGGACGGATGTAACCTATGGCGGATATTTCTCGGCCACCGGCGGGACCAGCAATTATGGCCTGGTCGTTGCCAGCGGCAACGTCGGCATTGGGACGACGAGCCCCGCGCAGTTGTTGTCCGTTAACGGCACCACGCCGAATATTTATATCACTGATACCGCGCAGACGGCGCCCGCTGGCGTGTTCACGATCAATGACAGTTCCGATAACTTAACCATCTATCGCGGCACGCTGGGCTCGACGGCGGTTGCGAAATTCCAGATGGGCAACGGCCAGAACACGACCAATTCCCTTGGTGTGCAGGCCATATCCGCCGGTAGCTTCACCGGTACGAACCTCACCTATTTCCCGACCAGCGGCTCCTCTTATATTAACAACGGCGGCAATGTCGGCATCGGGACGGCAGCGCCGTCACAACTCCTGCATGTTTCCGGAGCAAGTCCGGAGGTTTTGTTGCGAAGCACGGGCACCGGACTGCGGGGATTATGGACAACAGTTGATGACACCAACAGCGTTGTCAGTTTTAACTCCAGCTTTAACACCGTCGGTGCATATCCGATTACCTTTCAGATGGGCAATGGAGAGGTCATGAGGATTGCGGCAACAGGCAATGTCGGCATCGGGACGACGAGTCCAGGTACAGCACTCGAAGTGAACGGCAATATAAGAACGACTACCAGTAGTCAATCAATCGGCGCCAGATACAATTCGGGGAATGATAATTATCTAACCTCGATAATTTGGAATAGCACGGCTGGCGGCGTTTTGACGCTGGGCAATAATGGAGTAAATGAAATCCGCGCAGGCAGGACAGCAGTCAACGGCTACTTGAAGTTCATGGTAAACAATACAGCTGCTGATACTACCGCCTCTGATGGAACCGAAGCCATGCGAATACTCGCGAATGGCAACGTCGGCATCGGCACGGCGGGCCCCACGCAGAAACTCGATATCAACGGCAACCTCAATATCGGTAGCGGCGTTATATACAACGGCGCGCACCAGTTAAACCTGCAAAACTCTTACCCGTCCATCACCACGAACGGCACTAACTATTACAAGGGTCTGGATATCCAGGCCTACGACCTGCCGATTTCAACCGGTGTGACGGAATCCGGCTATCGCATTGGCCTTGGCATCCAGAGCTTTGTCTCGGATACCAATTTCCTGGGCACTCTTGCAGACCAGCGCGCCGTCTGGGCGCGGCATGGCGCCAATGTAAGCGGCGCGGGCTCAACCATTAGTAATTCCTACGGCGTCTACATTGAAGAGCTTACGGACGCCAACACCACGATCACCAATGCGTACGGCGTCTATCAGGTCAGTGCCGGCGATAAAAACTATTTCGCCGGCAACGTCGGTATCGGCACCACCACCCCGGCGAGCAAGCTCGATGTGAACGGCGAGGTCAGGATAGGCAATACGGGCCTCGCCTGCTCCGGCACCACCGAAGGCGCGCAGCAGTACAACGGCACCCTTCACGTCATGGACTATTGCAACGGCACCTCCTGGACCGCCCTGGCAGGCCAGACCACAGGCCCGCTCGCTTTCAGTTTTACCGATCAGACCGGCGTTACGGCCAGCACGACAATTACCAGCAACACGGTAACCTTGACCGGATTCTCCGGTTCCCTGACGGCCACCTGCTCCAGCTGCACTGCGATCGCGCACAACGGCAGTTGGGGCGGCACGAGCGTCACCGGATTTGTCAACGGCGACACCATAGCCATCCGCCAGACGTCGAGCGCCAGCGCGGGCACGGCGACGACGGCCACCGCGACCGTGGGCGGCACGACATCCGGCACCTGGACCGTGACCACGTCCGCCAGCGGCCCCAGCGCCTTCAGTTTCACCGACGTCACCGGCGCCACCATCGGTATCACCTATACCTCGAACACCGTGACATTGAGCGGCTTCACCGGGCCGGTCAGCGCGACCTGCAATACCTGCACCGGCATCGCCCGCAACGGGGTCTGGGGCGTCTCGCCCGTAACCGGCTTTGTCAACGGCGATACCATAGCCATCCGCCAGACCTCCAGCACCGGCGCTGGCGTGGCGACCACAACCAATGTGACGGTCGGCAGCACCACCTCCGGCACCTGGACCGTGACGACGGCAACCGCCTGCTCGGTCGGCATTATCGTCGGCCAGGCGTGCCCGGACGGCACGATTTTCGCCGGCACCTCGCCGGATGGTTCGGTGCCGATGTATACGACCGTGTGCGATTCCAACCAGTATTGGAACGGCTCGGCCTGCACCGCCTGTGCCACTGGCCAGTGGTCGGGCTCGGGATCGACCTGCAACACCACCTACACCAGGGCTTGGAACAACGGCACCGGCAACTGGACTGTAACCGGCTACACCAGCGCGACGACCGGCAAAGCCAACACGGCGGGCCTGGCCCTGCTTGTCGATGCCGGCAGTCCTTACAACGCCGCTGATTACTGCAAGAATCTGACAGCCTACGGAAACAGTGACTGGTATTTGCCGGCGCAGAATGAGTTGAGTGTCATGTATACGAACCGTGCGGCGATTGCTCATTTTGACACCACGGACGGCAGTACGCCGGTCGGCGGTGCCTATCCAGGGTTGTACTGGACCTCGACGGAGTACAATCTCAACGGTGCGTGGATCCAGAGATTCAGTGACGGCAATCAGCTCAACTACGTTAAGTCCAGCTTGTTTGCTGTCCGGTGCGTGCGGAGATGAATTATTCAACCATTCAGTTATTCACTTCTCTACCCTTACTTCACTGACTTAACTGTTCTTTCTTAACGTCGCGCCGGAGGCGCGTTCTTAATTCAAAAGACGTCCCCGCCCGCGCCGGAGGCGCGCCTCTTTCTTAACAAGAGGAGCCCCGCCCCCGCGCGACGGCGCGAAATCTTAAAAGGCCCGGGGTCGGGCGCGGCGAAGTTCAAAACTGGAGTTGGATAATGGCTCAGTATCAGCACCTGCCGATCTACAAGCTCACTTACGATCTGCTCGTGCGCACGATGACAGCGACGAAGGACTTTCCGCGTGAATACAAATATACGCTGGGCCAGAAAATGAAAGATGAAATCATCGAGCTCGTGGTCCTGATCTACCGCGCCAACAGCGCTCTTGACAAGGCGCAGCATATCGCCCAGATTGTCGAGCGCGTGCAGGTCATCCAGCTGATGATGCGCCTCGCGCACGACATGAAGATTTTGACGCGCAAGCACTATGCAGCGTTAGCGGAGATGACCGATAGCCTCGCCAGACAGGCGCAAGGCTGGTTAAAGAGTTCGGGGAAGGGGAAGCCGGAACAGGTCGTGGTCAGTCCATAGCTATTGTGGGGCCCGGCCTGGCGAGCATATTCATCTCGGGTGGCGGCGGTAGTGCGTTCATAAGAGCGTACAACCAAAGCAGAGGTATCCTCTTTCTATGCCGAGGGCGACGCCGAAGGCGCGCAGGGTGAAAATTCGCCCTGAACGTCCAAAAGATCGCCACCGAAACGGACATCGAGCCTGAAAGCCGGGTGTCAATGGACCTCGACGGAGAACAATAACAACAATGCGTGGAACCAGAGATTCAGTGACGGCAATCAGAACAACAACAATAAGAACAACTTGTTTGCTGTCCGGTGCGTGCGGAGTTGATGCTCCTTCCCCGAAACCTCTTTAACTTCCCGCGCGCCCGCACACGGAGGCGTCTTAAAGGTTTGTCTCGCGAACCGAGACGGGGCGGGAACGCTCTTTCATCGCCGCGGCGGCGGCAATAGAAACAGGAGGACAGAATGAAGGCCGGACGCAGGCTTGATGTTTATGCGCCCCTGTCGCAACCGGTGGAACCCGCAGCACCCGCGCGGGCGCGATATGATGCGCGAGGCTTGACAATTCCCTCATTGCCGGAAGCGTGTGCTGCACGAGCGGCAACGGCTCCGCGGGATACAGCCAAGAACATCCCGGCGGAACTCACGCTCGATGCCGTCTTTGATGCCTATTTCGATTGCCGGCGCCGCAAGCGAAACACGCTTAATCAGTTGCGGTTTGAGGGCGGCCTTGAAACGAACCTGATCCAGCTTTATCGCGAACTGCAGGATGGCACCTATGAGATCGGCCGCAGCCTGGCCTTTGTCGTGAATTATCCGAAGATCCGTGAAATATGGGCGGCGGATTTTCGCGACCGTATCGTTCATCACGTCATCTGTAATGCTATTGGCGAGCGTTTTCTTTCCCGGTTCATCCGGGATACTTACGGCTGCATCGCCGGGCGCGGCACCCATGACGGCCTGCGCCGGGTATCGGGGTTTGCGCGATCTATAACGCGCAGCTGGTCACGGCCAGCCTATGTTTTGAAAATCGACGTCGCCAATTTCTTCAACAGCATCGACAAGGACCGTCTTGTCGCCATCGTTGAAAAGCGCGTGCCGGAAGAATGGCTGATGAAACTTATCCGCCAGGTCGTTTTACATGATCCCACTGGAAAGGCTTTTTTCCGGTCGTCGCGCTCCCTGTTCGACAAGGTTCCCCGCCATAAAAGCCTTATCCATGCGGAAGAGGGGATCGGCTTGCCCATCGGCAACCTGACCAGCCAGTTCTTCGCCAATGTCTATTTGAACGAGGTCGACCAGTTTGTTAAGCACGGCCTGAAGGCCCGTTATTACGGGCGCTATGTCGACGACATGGTTTTATTTCATGAAGATCCGGACGTTCTGAATGAGTGGTGCCGCCGGATCGATAGTTTTGTACAGGAAAAGCTGGCGCTGCGCCTGCATCCTAACAAGATATCGCTCAATCGCGCCGACGCAGGTATCAACTTCGTCGGCTTCATTATCAAGCCGGGGCGGACCTATTTGCGCCAGACCTCGCTTTCCCGCTGTCAGCAGAAAATAAGGGCGTGGGAGCGCGACGGGGCGCCGGTGGACGCGGAAACCCTGCAGGCGCTATGTGACGGGGTGACGAGTTATCTGGGCATGCTACGCAGGGTTAACGGTTACAAGGCGCGTAAATCCCTATGCCGCCGAGTTGAAAGTCTCTTTTTACATGCAGATGAGGAGTGTACGAAAATATGGCCCGCATAAGCGCAAAAGATATAAGTGGGGATTTTTGCCCATCCCCATAGTGGGCTCAGCGTAGAATCTTCTCGAAATCCCACGCTAAGCCGATTAACCAACTGGTCCAATAACTTACCGGATAGCGGAGGGCGCGATTATGTCTTGACAACGGGCAAAATCGATCTTCTTATGACCAGAAGCGCGCCAGCAAGCTTGTTATCGCCGAGGACTTAAAAATCGCTCTTCGGCTTATCCTCGATGACAATGCCCTGGAACTTGAGAGCTGACGATCCCCGCAAACGCGTTGCCTTGATCCGATCACCTGTGATGAAGCTGCCCGTCTTTTCCGTCCGACTGGCTGCTGGTCCCCCACTCATACGCGGCATCGGCCGCCGAGTCCAGCAGGCGGGCGGTGCTCGCCAGGCTGCCCGCCGCGGTCACCGGATCTTTGCAGGCGGCGCGCATGACGGTTTCACCCAGCGCGATTTCGATAGAGAGCGCATCAACGCCCTCGCGCACGAGATCCTCAAGCACGGCACCGAAACGCGCCACGCAATAATCCGTTTCGCGGGCCTGTTTGTCGCCATGCTGATCATCATCGTCGGTCATGAACCGTACTTTGCCACGCCTCGCCGCGAGAGGTCAACCATTTTCCCGCACCCTGTTGCCTGTGACCTCGTTGATGGTGTACAAGCTCAAAATACGACATTGAATCGGCTTGGATAACGCAAGAGGACTTGGCTGATGGGCCAGCGCAGACGCAAGGGCGCGCAACGGGAAGTGCTGGAGGGACTCGACAGGTCCCTTGCCTTTGACCGCACAGCAGACCGTGCACGGCTTCTGTCTCCGTCTCTGTTTCCCCCGGAGATGTCTTGCACGAAGTATATTTACGAAAATGGTTTCGGCGAGCATGTATTCCATCACCGCACCCTGGGCCACGTGGGACGCATACGGATTGAGGGGCGCGGCGGGAGCACCCGTATCAGCGGTCTGGTGCCAGGCCATACCGAGGACCCGCTGCACGCGCAACGTGTTGCCCTCTTCAGGCCGATTATGGAGGAATTCGCTCGCGCGGAAAGACTTTGCTTTGAGGCAAGACACATGCAGTGCGAACGCTGCGGCGCCATAGCGGCGTCGCTCATCTTTATGGATGGAACCGACCCCTGTGATTTTGAAGATTGTGCCCGGATGATGTACCCGGAATACTCCCGTCGCACCGCGCCGGTCTGGATTATCGGTTCCCCCGTGGGGGGCGGCCCGGAACCCGAGCGTGCCGCTGACATTCTCAAGGTCTGGCCGGAACGCCAGCCCATCCGTCGGTCGCGCCCGGCCCAGTTCAATCCGATCTGTGAGCGCATTGTCGCTGAACATTGCTCGCGCAAACGCCCCGCTTCGCGTGGCGAGGCAACCCTTTTAGACGCGCGTCTTCACGCGCCGCCGACCCACAAAGTATCTTGCCGTCAATCGAAAAGAGGGAGTCGGTAATCTTGCGCTACGACCCTCACCGACACATGGATCCCCAGGCTTGGGAGGCGCTCGATGAATCCGAGCGCATCGAATCCGTCCTGCAATATCATCGGCGCAATCGAATCTCGCTACCCAGCGAGGATCTTCACGCCGCCACCCATGTGATCGTCGAGAACCATGTGGCCCTCGGGGATGCGTTTCCGGCATGTGCCGTTCTTTTGCGATTGATGCAGGAAGGCCTCGACCGCCATGAAACCGTCCACGCGATTGGCTCGGTGTTGTCCAAGTAGCTTTTTTGGGCGCTAAACGGGGGTGGTGCCGATCTCAACGCGCAATATGCGGAAAAACTTCATCGGCTGACGGCGGAGTCCTGGAGAAACCAAGCGCATTAGCCGCGCAGGCTGCTGTCATCCCCCGATGTCGCCCCGCAAAATTCTCCGTCTCACCTGCCGGACTCGGGGGATACGCAACGGGGCCGTGCCCCTCTTATTCAGCCGGGAATCATCCGTCCAAGCCCCAATCCGCCAACCCCCTGCCGCGCCTCACATTTTTCTCCGCGCATCTTGCAAATCCGAGACCAGCCCACCCCCGCCCCTTCTCTTGCGAATCCGCGACCGCGTCACCGCCGGGCGTTCTTGCAAATTCGTGACTGGTTGCATCACCCTGCCCCAAGGCATCCCAGGCGCCGATTGGCCCGGAACCGCGGGCCTCAAGATTCGTCCACCGCGATCTGCTGATGATCTCCTTGGTTTCTAACCGGCCTGGCCAGGACTGATTCGCGCCCGCAGTGGGCGTCGCCCTTCTACATTGAGCCGGGCGCTATCATGTGGCCGTGAGGGAAAGGGGGGAGAACCATTTGTTGAGCAGAGAGCAGCTTCTCGTTGAAATGGAAGACATCATCAGGACTATGCCCCCTCGGGCGACGATTCGCCACGAGACGGAAGAGAACGTCGCTTGGTTCGGGCGCGCGTCCGCCGCGATCGAGGCATGGAACTCATCGAAGGTTCCTTTGGTGAAAGAATACCTCGACCTGTTTTTCAGCAACGGCCATGCGCGGGAGACCGGCTTTGGGTTCACGAAGTTGCTGACGCTCCTGCATCAGGCCCAAAACGACCTTCGGCTGGAAACCCTGGGTCCGGCCAGCATGGCCGTCCCGCACAAGATGGTCTTCGAGTACTTTGAGGAGATTCGCAGGATCATCGAACTCGCAAGGGAAGATCTGCTGTTTGTCGATCCTTATCTGGATGCGGAGTTCGTGGCCCGCTATTTGCCGAATGTCGCAGCCCGTGTAACGATACGTTTGCTTGCCCGCGAGAAGCTGGCGATGCTGCTCCCCGCCGTGGATGCCTTTGCCCGGCAGACCGGGGCGACCGTGGAAATTCGATCAGCACCAAATTTTCATGATCGATACGTCTTCGTGGACAAGGTGTCCTGCTACCAGTCGGGCGCATCTTTCAAGGACGGTGCGAAGTCAGCACCCACGACGCTGACGCAGATTACCGACGCCTTTGCTTCGATACTGAAGACTTACGAAGATATATGGAGTCAGGCACAGGTCAAACGCTAGCGGTGCCCGTTAAGCCCGGCGGCAGGCTTAGCGGTTCACCGCCATGCGCGCCTCCGGATGAGTCAGCATGTCTATAATCAACTCCATCCGGAACGGCTCGATCACCTGAATCCAGGGCATCGTCCGCGCAAAGCGGGACTGGATGGCGTCAAAGCCCGCCTCAATCGGGTGCAGCTTCGAGCCTACGGGGACGATGAACACGCGGTTTTCCGGCTGAAGGCCGGCGGGGAGCGCCTGCGCGGCGCAGCTGTTCTCCAGATCGCTCACCACGATGGAAACGCCGTTCGGGGTTTCGCGGACGGCGCGCCGGATCATCGCGTTGACCGCCGTACACTGGCCGGGCAGGTTCAATCCGGCGAGCTGGTCGATGGCCGCCGACAATTTGGCAATCTCAGCGGCGCGACGAGCGGCGTCCTGCTGGCGCGCCTGGTTGCGCTTCTCATCGCATTTGCGGGCGGCATCGCGCTTCGCGCCATCAGCATAGGTCCGGGAGAGCCGCGCAATTTCGCTTTCGGGCGCGGCGATGTCGCAGGCGACCGGGCGGTTGCCGGGAATAGTGACCCGGACCGTGGACGACGCCAGGAAGGCGTTTTCATAGAAGGGCGTCAAGCTCAGGACCAGCGTGTTCTCGCCGTCATAGCTGGACAGACGGGAGGCGAAAATCTTGAGGACGCGGATGACTTCGCCGGAGCGCGCCGAGGGGCTCACGTCCGGAAACAAGTAGACCGGGATGTCCGCCGCCTGAGCCGCGGCGGGAGCGCCGAGGAGCGCGATGATCATCAGCGCCGCCGCAGCGGAAGCCGCAATGGCCTTCAGGACACGGCTCACGGGATTGGGCGGAGCGCCCGAGCCCGGCCCCGGCGAAGGCGGGATACTCCGCTCGCTGGTGGTCAGCAGGTGGTCGAGATCCCGCGCCAGTGCGCGAATCCAGCGCAGGTCGGCGCAGAGCCTCTTTGACCAGAGCAGCAGGTCAGCCGCATAGGCGCAGAGGCCGCAGCACAGCGGCGACAACAACGTCACCGCCGTCGTGCTCACGATGAACAGGAAATTCCCGATCAGGCTCTCCTGGTTGCGCAGGACCGAGAGCGCCGTGACGCAGGCGATGAGCCACGGCAGGCCCAGCACCAGAAGGCCGCGCGTAACGCGCGCCATCTGCTTCGTGGGCTGATTGGCGGCCTCGTTGCGAACCCAGCGGGTCACGCCGGCGGCAGCCGCGGCCCCGAGCAGGAACGCGATCGCCACGCCGGTCATCGCGGCAAAAATGCGCGGCGCGTTGAAGAAGATCGCGGCCAGAACGGCGGCGGCGATCGTCTCCACCAGCAGGAAGGCGCACTGGCCCGTTCTGTAGCGGCGCGCCTCGCGGATCTGGTCGTCAATCTCCCGCTCCGTCGGATTCTCCTGTATCGTGCCGAACCAGAGCTTGAATATCCGCCAGTATTCATCGCTCTTGCTCTTGTAGTGGTGCGCGAGCTCGGGGATGTGGAGGTTGCACCAGCCCTTGTTGTCGATGGCCGCCTTCTCCCTCTCCCGCGCGTCGTGAGTGTGGTTCAGCTCTGCCTGGCGCCGTCCGCACTCCTTTTCAATCGCGATCAATTCATTGTTCATCGTTGTGGCTCCTTATGCCTTAGCTCGATTTGTTAAAACCCTCTCACTTTGAAACCGGAGGCCCTCCCCGCTGCGTCTTTGTAGCTGAGAGACCGCTGCGGGGCTGCTCCGTAAAATTTCATCTGCAAAGATAGTTTGCTACCGGGAAGGCGGGTTTCCGCCCCGGTCAACTAAGGGATGGCGGATTGTTAGTGAGCCTCAGTTCGGGGAACTGACGGAGTGCTTGAGGAACTTGCTGGGGCAGGACGGACTGGAAGCGGCGGTAATCAGAGCGACCGCTTTTCGTTGAAAAATCTTTCCATCAAAGTGCGCGCAACCTTCCCCGTGAAGGCGTCTGTTGAGCTCACGGCGATGGTCAGGATGCCTTTTACGGCGCGCTGGTCGTCCGCATATTTCGGCAGGCAGCAGAGATAAATCCACCGCTTGCCCACGGGGCAGTCCGCGATCCGCCCGAGCGCCGCCTCGATAATCTCTGACGCGCTTCCGAGATATGAGACACACGAGTTCTGAAAAAAATCCCAGTCTGACAGCACGAAGCTGAAAAGGCTCTCGTGAGTTGCGGCTGGAAGCGCCGCGTCGTCAAGAAGCCGCCACAGCAATTGAGCCTTGAGATAAGGCCCCGCGGTCTCGAAACGCCGCGCCAGAAAACTCCTGACCTCAGCCTCCGTCGTGAGTGGCTGCAAAAGAGCCGTGAAGAAAGAGGCGCATGGTCCCTCGTCCTCCTCGATCGGCGGGAAGATCCATCTCAGGTCCGCCGCCGTGATTTCGCTTCGCAGCCGGTGAATATTCTCCGCCACGTTCCAGGCAAGGGCCTCGGCCTCCGTTGGACGGTAACCGCTTCGCAGTCTGTTCATCTGATCATTGGTCGTATTGTTGTCCATTTTTCCACCTCTCTCGCCGGGCATCGCTCTTTCGGATAATTGTGCGATCAAATCTTCCGGCACCCGCGCCACCATGATATTGTTCCGCTCGGCCGCCGGCATGAATCCCTCAGCCACCGCGCGGTCGATGAAGGCCAGCAGGGAATCGTAATATCCGTCCGTGTTCAGCAGCGCGCAGGGCTTTGCATGGAAACCCAGCTGCGCCGAGGCAAGAACTTCCCAGAATTCATCCTGTGTCCCGACGCCGCCGGGCAGCACGATTGTCGCGTCCGCGAGCTCAAGCATCACATCTTTACGCGCCGCCATCGACGCGACGATTTTCAACTCGGTGAGCCCGTCGTGAGCGATCCCCTCATCCAGGAGGAAGCGCGGCAGCACGCCGATGATCCGTCCACCATGCTCCATGACGGAATCCGCCAGCGAGCCCATCAGCCCTGTCCTGACGCCGCCGAAAATTACGCGGATGCCGGACTGCGCCAGCGCCCGGCCGAGATTCCGGGCGGCCTCATCGAACGCCGGGCTTTTCCCCGGATGAGATCCGCACTGAACGGACACGGACCTGATCGTGACGCCCATATGTTCCTGATGGCCCCGGTCCTATTTCAGGCAGGCGGGCATAGTAGACTCCGCGCCCTTACACCGGTTCTTCCACCAGTACCGGCCCACTTCATGAAACGGTGACCGCAGCTGGATTGTTTCAAGGTCATCAAAAAACTTGGCAAGCTTGAAATAACCAAGCGGCTCCAGGCAATTCTCCATGGGGCCGCGGTGTGCTCCACGGTCCCCGTACCCGAAGTCGAACAACAACTGGTTCGTGCTGGGCGGCTTCAGTTGCCGGCCATCCGCGATCGCCGCCTGGGCGTCGGCTTTTTGCTTGAGCCACCAGCACACAATAGCCAATGCGCCGATCCGCTTTCTCTTGGCGGGTCGAATGCCCTTCAGCACTTTCGGCTGGTGCTTTTCTATGAGAGTCATCACCTCGTCAACCTGTGCAACCAACTGCTCCTTTGTCTCGCTCAGGCTCGCTTCCTTCAGGGCTTCCAGAAACGCCTTCAGCGCATCGAGGATCTTGCCCGCAGGCCAACTGTCCCGGTGGTCGATCAATTTGTCCGCGAAGAGCGACTGCAGGAGCAGCTCGCGCGTCCAGCTTGGTCCGACCTTGCCGAACATTTTTATGGAGCACTTCGCAAGGGCGCGCAGGTCGGAATCCGTACCCGACGAGGCGCGCCTGAGGGCCGTTTCCAGTCCGTCGTTTTCAATCCCGATCCGCTCTTCCCGCACACAGTGCAGCAGCTTTTGCTGGTAGCGCCTGATCATATCGCTCAGGATGACTTCCGGGCCGCCTCTCGGAAGACACGCGATGGCCTTGCTGAAATGCTGGACGGCGTATTCGGGCGCTTTATGAAGCCCGAAGTCGTCCCACTTCCAGGGACTTCCGAAGACGTTGATATCCCCGGCGGCACCCCGCTGTTCAAGCGCCGCCAGCAAGCTGAACGCAATGATGGCGATAGGGTCGTCCTTGACGCTTTTCGGGTCGCCGCTGTGATAGCCCCACACGAAAGGAGCGCCAAACGGGTCCTGCCTGGACGCGAATGTCAGGGCGTGCATGAGGCCCAGGGGGTTCACCGTCCTGTGCTCTGCCTTCGATGCCGCCTTCTTGGCGGGATCGAGGTGGCCGTATTTCGGGGCGTGCGGGTCCCTTTCAAAGCGGATGTCGATGAACATCAGGTCAAAGGTAAAAGGCTCAAGCTGTGAGCCCATCAAATAGACATGCTGCAGCCATTGACGCATCCGGTTCTCCGGCTTTGCCGTCGCGCCATTCGATACCGGGATGATTTTAATGAGATTTGTCCGGATGCTGGGGTCCGCAGCATCATTGATGGAGAACAACTGCAATAGGGGAGCATTCATACGACCTCCTCAAATCTGAGCTTCAGCGGTGAATACACAAACTGGGACTGGACATAGCGGTCGCTTGCCAGACCCAAATCATACTCAACCAGGTGCGCCGGGTGCAGTTTAACGACCTCGTTGAAGTGCTCGAACAATTCGGCCAGCAAGGCAATCGAATTCGAATGCCAGAGATCATCGTTGCCGCTCACAGGATTGTAAATCGTGACCGTCGCAACAAAGTCCTTAGAGACGTCTACGGAGAAATCGATATGCGGGTCCGTAAGGTCCGCGTCGAGAACCGCGCGCGCCGCGTTCCGGCACAGTTCGGCAAGGCCGGAAAGAAAGCAGAGATGCGGCTCTGCCGTGTCGCGGCTGAACTGCGGCAACTGGATCGCCTGATAGAAGGTTGGCCGGCCTATCGGCGTGGCGACCTCGCCCTGAACGCAGCGCAACGTCAGGCGATGCCCCGGATCTTCGACGTAGACGAAAGTCGCCACGGCGTCCGCGAGCGTCTCGATCAAGGCCCTGCCGTCGTCGGCGCTCGGAACGTATGTCGGCGCGCCTGGGCCGTCGATAGACGCGATCCATTCAGCAGGCAGCCTGCCCTTCTTTGATTTCGCCACCGCGCTGAACACACCGCAAATGCCAGCGAGGACCTGGAGACGCTCATAACACTCATCGACGTCCGGAAGAAGGACCGGGTTGGCATCCCGGATTTTATCGCGCAGTTCCTTTATCCCCGCCCTGTCGAGGCGGTTTTTCAGGTCATGGCCAAAGGTGAAATACGTGAGCTGCAAATGATGTTCCGCCTGCTTTGCCTGTATGCTGTCCACAATCGTCCGGTGGAAGGCCGCGCTCAAGACGGCGTAGACCTGGCCAATCGCCGCGTTCAGCACGGGGGAGTGAAGGTCGCTGCCGGCATTCGGCTGGAGGATCGCGAATACCGAGCCGCCCCATTGCAAGGATGCGTCTTCCCTGGGGCCGAAACAAATCCAAACGACCGCCGCAGCGCCGCCAACCGACGCGAGAAGCCGGTCCGCATATTCCCCGAACCGTTTGCGCACGGGGTACTTTACGCTTTTAGGTGCCGGTGAAAACCGCATGCTCTTGACGGCGTAATCGGGCATGGTCTTCGCTGCCGGACAGGTTGCGGAGGAGCTGTATTGGATGGCGTACTGGCCAACCCATTGATTGAAGTGGGTGAGAGCAAGAAGACTTCCCCTTCCGCCCGTTGTGAAGAACTTTTCCAGCAGCGCAAGATACCACTCAGGATCGGCTTCTCTCTTTTCGTAGCAGGCGATATGAAGGCCCCGGAGTTCGCGTGTTTCCACATCCGGAAGGACGGCGGCCAAGTCCAGCACCGGAACGCTGAACTGGCCGGAGCTGGAAAGGATAGAGCGAAGGCGAAGAACCGCCGGGTGGCTATCGGCCCGTTCGTATTCATCCTCAAGCAGCAGGTGCAGGAGTGCCGTGACGGACTCCTCATTGTCCGCGCCTTCAATCGAAAGCGGGCCGTCGGTGCTTGAATTGGATTTCACCTTTTTCATATGTCCAGCGTTTAGCTTTTCCGGAAAACCAGCACGTCAAACAAGAGCGTACCCGAATAGGAGCCAATGCCAACGGTGTGAGTCCACTGCTCAACCGCCTCAGGCCGCAACCCCGCAGCTATCGCCGCCGCAGTATATTGCGCCAGAGGCCGCACGATCCGGCTGTAGGGCGCGGCGGGCTCAAGGTCCGCCCGCGGAAAAGTCTTGACGAGAAGGACGGCGTCAGCCGGACTCGTATTGCCGTTGAGACAGGCTTCGATGTCTTGCCGGTTGCGCTCGATCTCTTTCACCGGGTCCATCACGACAAGCATGGCGACGCCGCCGGGTGCCAGCGTCTTCGCGATGTTGCGGAAAGCGGGTTCTAGCTGGTCCATCTCGTCCATTGCCAGAACAGAGGTGACAAGGCCGGCATTGCAGGGAGGCTTGAACTCCGCCTCTTCGAGATCGCCAAGAGCATATGTCACATTCAGGCCGCCGGATCTGCGGCGGGCTTCCGCCAGCATCGCCGGGCAGAAATCAACCCCGTTCAGGCTCGCTCCGGGCGCAAGCCTAGCGAAGGCGCGCAGAAATGCGCCTTCGCCGCAACCCAAATCTACAACGGCAGGGCTTCCGGCAGGGTCCGTCAGCTCGCTTGCCCGCCGAGCCAGCTTCGCCAGCAACTCCCCCCTGTTCTGGTCCGCATCGATATGCGCGCTCCATGAGGGGCTGTTGATGGTCCACCAGCGGAGCCGGTCCGCGTGATATTCCGGCGGTATATCTGTCGTCGCGAGAAGCACGCGCCCGCGCGGCTGTTCATTTAGCGTTAGCATGATCCACCAGACTCGAATCCCAGACTTGTTCCACCTTCACCGAATGTGGGGCGATGACGCCGATCTCTTCCAGTCCGTCGATCATGGATTGCCATGTCTGGACGGAAGCGGTCAGCGGCTTGCCGTTCTCGCCCGCGAAATACGGCAGGGCCAGTTGCAGCGAGCGGCGTTCCCTATCCGCCTTCAGCGTCGGATAGGCTTCGAGGACATCCGCGAGCGACTGATCGGGATTTGCGATGGCGAACTGCCAGCCTTTGACGAGACTGTTCACGAGCGACTGCGCAAGGGGTCGCTTGCTTTCCAACACATCACGCCGGGTGAAATACACCGTACCCGTGAAGTGGACGCCGTATTGCGCGGGGTCAATCACTTCGTAAGCGATATTCTGCTGCTCCAGGCTCACCGGCTCGTCATAGATAAACGCAGGGCGTACGTCATATTGGCCGAGCACGAAGGTCTGAAGCTCGAAGGGAGCCTGGATTTCCTTCACCTTTGCACGGTCGATCCCCGCCCGCTTCATCATGAGCTGGTAAACGCGCTCCGTATTCGTGCCTGCGAGGATGCCCACGCGCTTGCCGGGGAAGTCAGCGGGGCCTTTGATACCGGACTTTGCCTTTACCAAAAAGCATGTCGGGCTTTTGACGTTCACGACGCCGATGGCGACCAGCGGCGCACCTTTGGCGACCGCCGCCACGAGCAGGTCACCGCCGACGACCCCGAAATCAGCGCCCTTGCTCAGGACAACCTTGATCGGGTCCACATCCTCGGCTCCCGGAACAACCTTGAGCTGGATCTTTTCATCCTTGGCGAAGCGCTTGGACGCGCTCACTTCGCCGGCGAAGTTCGCATTCGGGAACCACTCCTGCCGAAGCTCCGCTACGGGCAGCGTCTCGGGCTTCGGCGTGCTGGACGAGCACGATGTCAGAGCGACGGCAGCCACGGTCAAAAAGCCGCAGATAGCAAACAGACGACGGGTCATCATTTCGTTTTTATCTCTCCCAATACCAAGGTCCGAGCCGCTTCTCCAGCAAGAGCACGGCTCCGTAGATCAGGCCCGACAAGATGGCGCCAGCGGCGATTCCGCTCATCATCAATTCGGGCTCCAGCCGCTTCGCGGCGATGAAAATATCCTTGCCGATCCCTATATCGGCACCATTGAACTCGGCCACGATAGCGCCGATCACGGAGAGCGGCGCTGCGATCCGCAGGCCGGCGAAGAAATGCTCCGCGCAATGCGGGATCACGACGTGCCGGATGACCTGTGCTTTCGGTGCGGCCATGATGCGCATCATTTCTTGGGACGCGCTTGCCACCGACCGGATGCCCGAAATCACGTTCGTGAGGATCGGGAAGAAGGCAATCAGGGCGCTCAGGAAAACCTTCCCGCTGGGACCCGGCCCGAACACGAGGATGATCATGGGGGCAAGGCAGACGAGGGGGATGACCTGTGACGCGACCAGCAACGGGAAACTGATGCCGCCGATACGCGGGTAATAAATGCACACGATGCCGAAGAACAGGGCAAAGATCGTCGCTGCCAAGAGGCCAAGCAAACTCTCCAGCCCGGTATAGGCGAAAGCCTGGCCCGATTCCGTGAAATGGTGCGCGACGTAGGCGAGAGTGCGCAACGGGCTGGACAGCAGCAGCCGCACAGTCACGGAAGCATCGGCCGACAGTTCCCAGGCCAGCAAGACTGCCGTGACGATCACGCCGCCCGCAATGAGCGTAACGGGGTCTTGCACGGTACGTTCGCGGATCATCCCAGCACCTCCGCCGAAAGCCGCTCGGTGGGCGAGTGCTGCCCGACGATTGTTTCCAGCAGCCGGTCCCGCATCGCCAGCGCCTCTAGGGGCAGGTTCGCCCCGTCCTCAATGCGTGGAAGATTGCCGAGGTCGATCAGTTGCGTGGGACGGGAGCCGTGCGGCAGCGCAATGATGTGCGTTGCGAACTGGAGGGCTTCGACGACATCGTGGGTGACCCACATCACCGTGCATCCGGCTTCGAGGCGCATCGCCTGGACCTGCCGGTTGAGATCCAGCCTGCGCAACGGGTCGAGGGCTGCGAAGGGTTCATCCATCAAAAGGAGGCTTGGCGATACGCAAAACGCCCGGGCAATGGCCAGCCGGGCCTTCATCCCGACCGACATCTGGTGGGGGTAATAGCCGCCAAACCCCGACAGGCCGACACGGGCCAGCAAGCCAGCGACTTCGCCATCACCCGGCTGCCGCCCGTAGAGTTCGAACGTGAGTTCAAGGGTCTGCTGCGCGGTCAGGTGACGCCACAGGCAGGCTTCCTGGAAAAGGAATGCCATCGCGCCCTGCCCATACAGGCAAGCGGGCTCGCGGCGGTCCACTAGAACCCGGCCGCTTGTGGCGGGCAGCAGCCCGGCGACGCAGCGCAGCAGCGTCGTCTTGCCCGCCCCGGACGCTCCGACGATAGCGGTGGATGACCCCTTGGGGATGCTCAGGGTCAAATTGTGCAGGACCGCCCTTCCACCCAACGAGACGGCCAAAGATTCGATATCGACGTTCAAGAGAGCACCCTGCACCTTTTGTACAGCATGTCCTGGAATGCCCACTGAGGGGAACTGACGTTTTGGGTACTAAGCCCGGCTGAGGTTAGCCTGTCTGCCTGCGGGCCTAAGTGTTATCTGCCGTTTTCGTTAAAAAATGTTTTTACCGAAAAGGAGACACACTTCATGAAAGAGATCGACACCCGCCGGCTAAAGGACGTACTCAAGAGGCACTTTGGTTTCACCCGTCGCAACGGCGGAAGCACCGGACACGAAACCTGGGTTGACCGCCACGGTCGCCGCATTCATCCGGTCATGCGCCATAAGTCCATATCCATCGCCTCCCTGTACTCCACAGGGATGGAGCTGGAGAACCAGGGCGTATGTAGCCGCACTGAGTTCATGGGCAGGTTTAGGGGGTAAATTGTTGATTCAGATGTAGCTAGCCAAGATGTAGAAGTAACCAAAACTCGCCGTACTACTGCCGCCATAATGGGCGTAGCCGCCCTAAACCCCCTGACCAGATAGAATTCGTTCTCCGCCGTAAGCTTAACCGCCCCGTTCCGACACCTCGTCCTCAAATTGCAGCATGCCTTGTAATAATCGGCACCCCGCCGTACCAACGCGATCATTTAACGTCACCCGTCGATGGAGGACCCAATAGGATCGAAGCCGCTGCTTCTCATTACGGGTCAGTCCGGCGACGTGCAGTTGAACGGCAATAAACCCTGCGCACTCGCCGGGATCAAGGCGTTAGAATCAGAGTATCCGGGACGCGAGACAATTTAATAAAGTTATGTTTTAACGGAACGTCCGGATGAAACGGCCGGACCTTCTCCGGCTGCCGATAGCCGTCGGGGAATTCTGTGCCAATTACTCAGGCCGATCAACGTAAGCTGTTCCAGCTATCGGGAAACCGCTGCGCGTTTCCTGGGTGCCCCCGATCGCTGGTGCACCCGGAGACAGTGCTGGACGAGTCCGTCGTCCTGTCTGAAGTAGCGCACATCGTCGCCCGGAGCCTTGACGGACCGCGGGGGCACGATCCGCTTCCGCTGAGCGAGCGGGATCGTTTCGACAATCTGATCCTGCTATGCGAGGAGCACCATCACATTGTTGATGCTCAACCGCAATTCTATACGGTCGCACGGCTGTTGCAGTTCAAGCGCGACCATGAAGACCGGATCGGAGCGGCACTGGAACGCTCAATGGGGCAGCCTGTCACGCCGGTTGCCCAGGTTCGCGAGACTCTGCACAGCACGCTGCTGCCCGTCGAACGCATGCCGCCTTACGTGTACGACATCCCGGTCACGTACCGCGAGGGTGACGAAAAGCAGGTCGCTGCGCTGATTGGCAGGGTGCCGGGTGCCCGTCTCATGACGCCCTTTCTTCTCCGCGAGGGCCGGCTTTACTGTTTCAATAATCTGCGAAGCAGTGACGGCCCTTTTCGCGCACTTGTCTCCGATCCCGCCAAGGCCCACCGCGCCGAATCGGCGACATGGTGGAGCGATGAAAAACTCACGCCCTGGTTTACCTCCCTGCTGAACCGGTCTTTGAACAAGCTAACCGGGTGGCGGGGATTGAATCTGGACAAGGATCATAACCGCTATTACTTTCAGCCGCCGGAGCCGGGAAAGCCGCTGAGCGTCGACTACACGCCTCTAAACCAGGCGAAATCGACCCGGCAGGCCGTCTGGCAGCCGGTGAGCAAACGCACCAACACCCCCCACCCCTACTGGAATCATCTTGCCGTCGGCCTGAATTTCCAGCGAGTAGGCCGGGACAATTGGTGCCTCGTAATCCGCCCGGAGATGAGAATTACCAAGGACGGCGTCACCCCGATCGACTCATCCAAAATCGGCGGCAAGGTCACGCGCCGCAAGTCGCGCATGTTCAATTACGATCTGCTGGAGGAGTTGCAGTTCTGGCGCGACTACTTGAGCGACAGCAGTCCCCGGATCGTCTTTCCGTTCGAGCCGGGCCAGCACATCGTCGTCTCGAATCGCCTCATGGAATCGGAGATCGACTGGCCGGGCATCCCGGAAGAATACGCCAAGCCTTTTCGCAATATCGAGCCTGAAGAGGACCTCTTCACGGCGGCCGACCGCGAACAGCTGGAAGAAGAGTACCTGGACAATGAAGACGAGTGGGATGATGCGGAAACCGAGGAATAATCGGCCCGTCAATGCGGGTCCCTGCATTCGCAGCCGTTACCTCGGCGAACCGCGCCTGGTGTTCGCTGACGGCCGCGAGGACGTCGATCCGAAGCTGGGCATCTCCCGCTTCGGCCCGAAATCGTGGCGTCCAGAGCGCCGCCATCCTTCCAGCCTGCGCGTCGGCTTTATCGGGCCTCCCGACGCCATCGAGGTGGCGCAACGCTGGCTGGAGAAATCCGCTGCCGGCATCCACGGCGACGAAGACCATCCCGAATTTCCCGGCTGCATGGCGGATCGAGGTTTCATGACCAAGCTGACTTTCGATCCGGCATGGACCGCGCCTCTCTATAGAGGAGAGCTGGACGAACTGGCTCTCGTTCGCAGCCTGCGCGACCGCTTCCATGGATTTGTATCGCTGCTGGAAACAAAGTTGCGGTTGCTGTCCGAGCGGGATCAGGCGCCTGAGTATATCGTCGCCGCCATTCCGGACGACCTCTATCGCAAATACCGAGTCGTGAACTTCAAAGATCCGTTCGCGGGCACGGTCCACCGCGATCTGCGCCGCGCTTTCAAGGCCATGGCGATGAAGTACCGGATACCGACGCAAATCCTGCGGGATGCCACGGCCGCCGAATCCACCGGAGACAATCTGACCAAGGTCGCCTGGAATTTTTTCACCGGCCTCTATTTCAAGGCGGGCGGCACGCCGTGGGGGCCGGTCGGCCTGCAGCCAGGCAGCTGCCACGTCGGCATCAGTTTTTACCGCCATCTGGGTTCGGCGTCCTCAAAGGTTCAGACGAGCCTTGTTCAGGCATTCGATGAGCATGGCGACGGACTGGTCCTGCGCGGGCACGAGTTCGAATGGGACGCCGACAATGAAGGAACGAACGCGCCGCATCTCAGCGAGGCCCACGCCCAGCAACTTGTCGATCTCGTTCTCACCCGTTATCAGGGCGAAATGGGGCAATTGCCGCAGCGCATGGTCGTCCACAAAAGCTCCCGCTATTGGCCTGCGGAGAAATTCGGCTTTGAGCAGGCATTAAGGAAGCGGGTTCAGCAATACGACCTGATGGCTTTGTCGCCCCAGAGTTCCGTCAGGCTGGTGACGAAGAGTCAATACCCGCCGCTCCGCGGCACCGCGTTTTCGGTTGATGATCTGGACTTTCTGTACACGACTGGATTCATAAGCGAGCTCAATCAATTTCACAGCACTCACGTGCCGGCGCCCATCCGCCTCGCGGACCATATCGGCAGCGACACGCCCCGCGAAACCCTGCTGCGTGAAATTCTCATCCTCACGAAGATGAATTGGAACTCCGCGCGGCTCGGCGGTCTAATGCCCATAACGCTTCGATTCTCCCGATTGGTGGGCGACATCATGCGCGAGATTGGGGATTGGGAACCGCTGACGAATTTTAAATACTACACATAGGCAATGGCCCCGTAAACTCGACACCCCTGCTGACGGTGGAGGGAAGCGGAGGAATATGTCTGCCCAAGATCGATGTCTTTTTCATCTCGCGCCTAACCTCACTCGCATTTCTTGTCACAGGTCACCGCCTTTTCAGATGCCCTCAACAAACATGGGAGTCTGGGCCCTATCACGAGACCGATTGCTGCGGGCGTCTGGTAGCCCGCGGCGGCCAGCCGGCCGGTCGCCGCCCTCACCTATCTCGTTGCCGCAAAGAACGTCGGCAGTACCCGCGACGGGATCGAAAAGGGGATAGCAGCCGCGCCGAAAAATGCGCTCGAAACCCATATCCGTCTCTTCCTCTGCCCGGTTCAACTTGATGGCGACCCTGCCCCGCGCCCCTCGGCCCCTGTCCGTTGGGATGATTCGCCAGCTCCGGAAAGCAAAGACGCGTATCGAAACCGGTTGGACAAATTATCGACCAGCTTGTTCTTCTCTCTCCACTGCTCGTAATCCCTCGGAATGAAATGCGCGGCAAAGTCGGACAGCTTTATGACCGTTTTGAGAAAGCAGTCATAGTAAGGCATGTCGGGAAAGGTTTTCAGCACCTCTGGCACAACGGCGCGGCAACCCGCTAGGTCAATCACATGTCCATACCCAATCAGGCCGCTCTCGGCCACCATTCGCGTAAGGTCGCGGTGGAGGCGGTGCCGCTCAGTCTTCGGCATCCCGCGAAAATGTCCGTAGCCTGACTCACAGTCGGCTGCATGGAACATCAATCCGTTCAGGCGGACATTCCACGCTCCCCGGAAAGATGCCCATTGGTTCCCATCTCCGAGCAATCCGGCCACCGCAAAGACCCGCGCTTTGGTGGGGTCATGACTTTCGTCGCCGAAATCTGAATCATCCCACCTCTACGTCGAGGCTAGGGGCGAAGTCTTCGAGAACAGCCGAAATGGCCGCAGCCTAACTCCTGCACTGCCCGGCCGCGGCGGTCTTTGCCGCCTGCCCCAATCTCCTCTGCCGTTGCGTTCAATTCATCCTGCAGCGTGGCCGCGCGCGCCTGCCTGTCAACGGCGGCCCGCTCCATTCCTCCCCGGACCTGAGTCCGGGATCGTCCCGTGTTGCCGTACCGCTGAGCTTGACAGGCGAGGCTTCTGCGCCCGGCCAGAACGGCTGCATGACTAACGCAACCAAAGCAAAGGAGCTTAAAACGATGCAGACACCATTCACGACCGCCGATGCCGACCGCCTGCTCGGCCTCGCAGACCAGTTCATGGAGGACTGGGAAGCCAACGAAGGCAAGGATGACCCGGAATGCGCCGAGCGCCGTGCGGAGTGGAACGCGGTCCGCCCGCTGCTGGTGCAGGCTCCGGCAATGATGGCCGCCCTGAAAGCGCTCATCGAGCAGGCCGACAACCTCATTTCCGCCATCGACGGCGCAACCGACCAGTTCGAGCCGGAAGTCGCCGGACTGAGCGCCGCGACCAGCGCCGCCGAAAAGGTCATTGACGGGATCGGGGGTCAGCCATGAGGCTGACCCTCCCCTGGACGCGTGTATCGGTTTCAGCCCACCAGCTTGCATATCACCGCGTCAAGCTCGCCTTCCTTCGCGAGGGCACACTTGATGACCGCCGCACGGGCGACACGAAATTCGCCCCACTCGCCGATTTTCTGGAGAGCGTGCCCCGCGCCTGCCCCCACGACCTGTTCAGACGCGACGACGGCGCCCGCGCCTCGAAACTCCCGCGCGACTTCCTCGCCCTTGATCGCCTCCTCGTGCTGGAAAGGTGACGAAGTCGAACATATAGACGAATGTGCCTAGCTCAATTCGCAGAATGTTCGTCGGACGCGGCGTGGCCTCCTTATAGTCCGCTATCCAGCGTTTCGGCAACTCTTCGGCGCAGGAACGCGATCACATCGACGACATCCAGGGCTTTGGCCTCCGCCATGATCGGGTGATAGTTCATTTCCCTCTTTCCGAACTTCCGCGCGGCTTCACAGCTTCCCTTTGGTGGTCCCCATCCTGATTTCCGCGAGCGCGCGAAGAAGTCGAAAGCTCATCCGGCGGGCCGGGCTTCTTGTTATCGCGAAATCGACATTCCACGGGCCGCCGTGAACGCCGATCAGCGAGGTCATGAGCATGATCCCGTTCAGCCGATGCAGGGGCGAGTCTCGCGGCTCGCGCTGTTTATCGTCGCTGAACTCCTGCGCGCCGGACCTGGCCATAAGGTGAAGCGTTTCGCTGTCGCTATCGATTACGAGGATGTTTATCTCCCCTTCGCGGTATTGATCGGCCTTCCTGATGGCGACGTCCGCGATCTGCCGGTATGTCGATTTGCCCTCGGTGCGGGTGGTGTCTTCAAGGAGAACGAACTCGAATTCCGGGGCATTTCGCACCGCCTCATCGTTGAGATCATCCTGGGCCTTGCGGTTGAAGTGCTTGACCTCGGCGTAGAATCTCTCGCCCCTGAGGACGGCGGCGAGATCCGGACGATCCTGCATGGTGACGTCCGCGCCGTAGTCGAGCAGCATGAGAGCCGCCGCCGCTTCGGAGAGGAAATTATTGAGATTCGCCAGGCTCACGGCATTCGAGCGCAAGCGGCTTTCGTACTCATCCACGTTATGGGCGCCGCCATCCCGCAGGCGGCTCACGTAATAGGCGATGATCTGGTCCGGATTCATTACGACCGCGCCATCTGTCGGTGCACAACGCCATTATGCGCGTATCTTGAGGGCTGCCGGGCATATATCTCAGGCTGGCTTTATCGGGATCCAGCCGGTTAGGCCCGCACCTTATGATGCAACCTCGACGTCTTCCATGCCATCCCTTTCGCCGGCTTCTTCCTTCTTCTGCGCTCTATAAGCCGGGCGCGCTCCGCGATAAACAACTTTCCGGCCGCCCGGCGGGTTCCCTCCAGAAAGTTGTTGACCCGTCGCTGTCTTCGCCCGGCTTCCTTTAGCGCCGTTGAAGAAACCCATCGCATAAGGAGATCAGACATGGGCCTTGATATGTATGCCTTCACGACGAACGACGCCATCCCGGCTGCCGATTTTACGCAGCCGGATAACTCCGACGAGATTTTCTACTGGCGAAAGCATCCAAACCTGCACGGCTGGATGGAGCAGCTTTACCGCAGCAAAGGCGGGTCAGAAGGCGAATTTAATTGTGTCTGCGTGCGCCTCGATCAAAGCGACCTGGCCGCCCTGGAATACGCTGTCAACGAAAACGAGCTGCCGCAAACCCAGGGCTTCTTTTTCGGCTTGTCGGACGGATCGGAAAAGTCACACGACCTTGACTTCATCCACAAGGCCCGTGACGCGCTTGCTTCCGGCAAGGCGGTCTTTTACACAAGCTGGTGGTGACCAGCCGAGAATGGGAACTGCCGCGGCGGCCTTTCTCCGTCGGTTCCCATTCTCCATCCGCCCTCTCTCGCGCGGCAACTCTGCAGCTAAGGCGTCGCCGCGCCTCTTGCATCAGCCCCGTCTCTTCCCCGGCATCGGCTAACATCCCGGCCCCCCTCACCTTTTCCTCCGAGGACCTTGCAAATCAGCGACCAGACCGCCTTCATGCGAACCACGACCAATCCACCGTCATCCTTCTGGAAAATTCGTGACTCTTCGCGCCACCTGTGCTATGACAACCCGCATGTTGAACCGCGCACTCAGATCGCCGCCCCCTTCTCCGGTCAAGCCGCCGCGCGTGAAGACGCGCTTCTAAAAGAGTTGTCCGCGAAGCGGACGGGCGCTGCCCGCACTGCGGCAGTCCGAAAATCGCCACCAAAGGCCGCCGTCTCAAGAAGCTGGAAACAGTTCGTCTCTACCGCTGCCATGCCTGCGACCGCTGCTTCACGCCCGGCCCGCGCGCCCTGCGCAGCAAAACCTAAGGTTGGCTCAGACAATTACCAAACGCCCCCGCACTGCTGCCACAGGCACGACAACAGCAAGCCTCAATCGTCAATTCACAGCCACCGTCGAAGGCGGTACCGATCCGGCGAAATAATCACAAAGCGCGGATTGCTTCATCAGCCCCATTCCCAGCCTGCTCGCGCACTCGGGCGGCAACAGAAACGTCAGCCAGCCGTAATCCGGATGAAGCAACTGGACCACGCTGCCATTCTTCCCCACGGCGATCTCCGTCCACCACGCCGGGCGCGAGATGGCGACGATGTCGCCCTTCGGTCTCGTTTCCAGAATTTTCTCGTCTGCCATCGTACTCCTCCGTTGTGGACTTCGAACCACGCGTCAGAACTTCGTTCCCGGCACCTCGGGCCTCTTCGGTGCCGACACTGCCTTGTCAGCCGTTGCGAGAGTGTTCCCCTGGCTCGGGCCGCTCCGGTTGTAGCGCCTCCCGCCGGGACGCGGCCCGGCGGGCGCCGTCACGCCGGCGGCTCTCTCATCCGCGCCGGTATCCCCGTCAGCTTCTGCTCTTTCCTCCGGTCCGGCCTCCGGCGCAACCTGCCGCTCGCCCTTGTCGAGATCGAGCGCCGCATTCAGTTCGGCCTGGCGGACCAGCAATTCTTTCAGCCGGGCTTCGTGCTCGTACGGCCTGCCCGCCTGCTCGGAGAAATCCGCCAGCATCTTTTCGGCGCGGGCGGCGCGCTCCCGCTCGTCTATGGCTGCCTTGTCCAGGCTGCGCAGCGCATGTTCGATGCTCTGCATCGTCCCGACCGGGTTCTCCGCGTTGAGCTGCGCCTTGTAGATGCCGGTACCCCGGATGAACAACTCCGGCAGGCGTTCTTCATCAGAGCCGATGAGAAGCGTTGCCCCCCTGCCACGGCTCAGGATCTCGAAGCCGCGGAACGCGCCGCGCACCTGCAGGGTCAGGTCGTCGCGCCATGAAAGGATTGCGATTGTTAACGCCGCCGCTCCTTCCTCGCGTGCTCCCTTGCCCGAATACACGCGCTTGCCGACCGTCATCGAGAACTCTTCGCCCGCGTGGCCATCGCGGGTTGCAGTATCAGTCGAAAGCCTGTCGATCCTCTCCTGCCGCTCTTTGATCTCGGAGGGCAGCGAGCGGATCTGCAGGCGGATGCTGTGCTGCTGGTTGCGGTGCGCCGCGCGCAACTGGTCGAGCTTGCGGATTTCCGTGTCGGTCTTGACCTTTTCCATCACGGCTGGATTGCCGGAGGCGATGGCCTTGATCTCGGCGTAGGTCAGCGCGCCGCCGTCGAGGTCCTCGGCACTACGCACCGATGTCTGCCCGTTCATCACCTGCTGGATGAAGCGGGCCTTGGTCTCCAGGGTCTGCCACATATAAGCGTCGAACGAGCCTTCGGTAACGTAGCGGAATATTTTCACCTCGCCATTGAGATTGCCCTGCCGCAGGATGCGGCCCTCGCGCTGCTCGATGTCGCGGGGCCGCCATGGTGCATCGAGGTGATGCAGCGCGGCCAGCCGCTTTTGCACGTTCGTACCGGCACCCATTTTTTCGGTGGAGCCGATCAGGATGCGTATCCGGCCGGCGTTCACATCGTCGAACAGTGTTTTCTTGTCGGCATCGCTGTCGGCGTCGTGGATGAACGCGATCTCCGCTTTCGGCACGCCGCTCTCCAACAGCTTTGTGCGCACCTCGTCGTAGACGTTGAAACTTGCCGCGTTCGGCGTTGACAGGTCGCAGAACACGAGCTGCGTGGAGCGGGCGTCGCGTGTTTCAGCCCAGACAGTTTTGATCCGCTGCACCGCGAGCGCCAGCTTGGTATCAGGCTCCGGCTCCGCGAAAGGCTCGACCAGGCGCATGTCGAGCGCGGCCTTGCGGCCGTCGCCGGTGATCTTCAGCATGTTGTCCACGCTCGGATCGACGCGCACCGTGCGCAGCCGCTCGGCGCGCTTGGTGAGGGTTTGGATGAAGGCTTTGAGCGGTTCGGAGGCCGGAGCCGCGGCGATCTGCGGCCTGCCGCCCGCCACGGTCGGGCGCGGCAGGTTCAGCATGTCGGCGGTCTGCACGTCGGCAAAAGTGCGGAACATCGACAGCAGCTCGGGCAGGTTGATGAATTTAGCAAAGCGCGTGTGCATCCGGTAGCCGGAGCCGTCAGGTGCCAGTTCCAGCGCCGTGACCGCTTCCGCGAAATTGGCCGCCCAGGCGTCAAAATGGGCCACGCCCCGCTCCTTCAGCAGGTCGGGCGCGAGGTAGCGCAGCATCGTGTACATCTCGGCCATCGAGTTCGAGATCGGCGTGCCGGTGGCAAACACCACGCCGCGCCCGGCATTGATCTCGCGGACGTAGCGCGTCTTCATATACATATCGAGCGCCCGGTTGCTCTCGGAGTTCGGCAACCCGGCGATGCGGTTCATCTTCGTTGTGTAAAACAGGTTCTTGTAGAGATCGGCCTCATCGACAAAGATCTGGTCGACGCCCAGCTCCTCGAAGGTCAGGGTATTGTCCTTGCCCTCGCGGTCGGCGCGCTCCTTGAGCTTGGCGACGAAGCGCTTTTTGGCTTTTTCCAGTTCCTTCACGAGCCGCCGGTTGTCGTCCTTCCCGGCTTTCGCCTCAAGCAGCGCCGACTCCAGTTCCTCAACCTGTTCCTCAACAAAGCGTTTGAACAGCTTGTCGGACACCGGCAAGAACTCGAACGAGCGGTGCGAGACGATGACGGCGTCATAGTTGCCGCTTGCAATCCGCGCCATCGCCCGCTGCCGGTTGCCGGTGGCGAAGTGTTCCCGCCCGGCGATGAACAGGCGGGCCTGCGGATAGACCTTCAGGAACTCCGCGCCCCATTGCTCGACGAGGTGATTGGGGACCACGAACATCGGCTTTTTGGCGAGGCCGAGGCGGCGCATTTCCATAGCGGCGGCGGCCATCGTCCAGGTCTTGCCCGCGCCCACGACGTGCGCCAGCAGCGTGCTGCCGCTCTGGACGACCCGCCAGACGGCATCCTTCTGGTGGCGCGACAGGTCCCCGTCGCGCAGATGCTCCCGGTTCATCCCCGGCAGCAGCAGGTGCGATCCGTCGAAGCTGCGCAGGCGCAGATTGTTGAAGCGGTCGTTGTACTCTCGGGCGAGCCGGGTGGCGCGCGCACCGTCTTCCCAGATCCATTCCCGGAAACGATCCTTGAGTTGTTGTTGTTTTTCGCGGGCAACGACGGTTTCCTGCTGGTTGATGACCCGCGTTCCGTCCTCGCTCTCGTCGTAAGCGGTCGGCACGCGGCCATTGAGCGCCTGCTCGACCAGCTCGGAGGCGCGAAAGCGCGCCGTGCCGTGCGTCGTCGTGTTGGCGACGTTGTATTTCTCGCCGCCATCGATCTCGACCGTCCAGGTCGCGATGGGCGCGGCGTGCCCGACGCGGATGTTGGTGGGAGTTGTATCGAGCAGCGCGGCCACGAATTCCCGTATGTCGCTTGACGGAATCCACGAGGAGCCGAGGCGGGCCTCGATGTCGCCCGGCTCCAGGTCGGCAGGCTGGACGGCTTTGAGTGCGTCGATATTCCGTTCGTAGGCGGGATCGAGTTCCGCCGCCGCCGTTGCCACCGCCAGCTTGCGGCGCACGTCGCCGCTCAGGTAGCGGTCGGAGGTTTCCCACTGGCCTCCTTCCGGGTTGCCGTAAGCAAGGCTGCCCAGTTCGCGCTGCAATCTACGCGCGGGGCAGCCGGTCACCGCTTCCATGCGCGGCCAGTGAATCTCCCCGGTCTCGTTCAGCGAGACGGCGAGCGCTTCCGCCGCCGTCTCGACATGGGCGACAGGTTTATAACGCTCCAGCGTGCGCCGCTCGAAGATGGCGGCCTTGGTGGCGCGCTTGGTCTCGGGATCGAAGTTTTCTAAGGAGAGTAATAAAGGCTGATCAGGATCACCGGCAAAGGCCTTGATGTTCTCGCGCGACGACAGCGCCCCGTAGCGGAAGACAAAGGAATCGTAGATGTCGTTGAGAAGTTTTCGTCCATCGGCAATACTTTGCTCGGACGCATCGTCGAGCTGCGTGCGGAAGACGACGCGGATAGCATCCCGCACCGCCAGCATGCCGCGGATGCGCCATGCGGTGGACCCTGGCACCTTCGCCGTCTCGAATACCGCGCCCCGGCGGATCGCCAGCAGCCCGTCGCGGATGGCGTAAGCGCCGTCCTTCACATCCGCGCTGTCGATATCAGCGAGGCTGTTGTTCTCCGGGGGCGGACGGGCGCGGTCAGGTAGCGTGCGCGGTGCGCAGATGTTTTCCGGCAGCGATGAAACCGCTTGTCTCAGGAGTTCCGGCGTCAGGTCGCCGGTGAGCGTCGGCTCCTGGCCCCGGTACATAGTGCCCTCCAGCCGCATGGTACCCAGCATCATCTCCGGGTGACGGGCAAAGTATTCGTTAACGGAGACGGCACCGTCCGGGGTATCAATAGACGTCAGGTCCCGCCACGACCCGCAACGCGAGGCGGAACCTGGCATTCTCTTCTGGAAGAAAAGAATATCGGTCGTGACTTCCGTGCCCGCGTTGGCCTTGAACGCCGTGTTGGGCAGCCGGATCGCGCCGATGAGATCCGCACGCTCAGAGAGATACCGCCGCATCGTCGAATCCTGCTTGTCCATCGTGTAGCGGCTGGTGATCAGCGCCATCACACCTCCTGCCCGCAGCTTGTCGAGCGACTTCGCGAGGAAATAATCGTGGATCGTCCGCGTGACGGGAGAATTCTTGTAGGCGGGATCGTGCACGGGGTAGTTGCCGAAGGGAATGTTGCCGATCACCGCGTCGAAGAAATTATCCGGCAGGTGAGTCTCCTCGAACCCCTTCGCGAAGATTGTCGCGTCCGGGTAGAGCTGTTTGGCGATCCGCGCCGTGATGCCGTCCAGCTCGACGCCCGTCCGCCGGCAGCCGGGCAGCAGGGAGTCCGGCATCAGGCCGAAGAAATGCCCGACGCCCAGCGAGGGCTCAAGGATCTGCGCGCCCGCGCCCAGCCCGAAGCGCTCCATCGCCTGCCATAGCGCCTGGATAACCAAGGGTGATGTGAAATGCGCGTTCGGCGTCGAGGCGCGCGCCGAGTCGTATTCCTCGGGGGTCAGGTGTTCTTTAACGTCGCGGGCGATCTCCTCCCAGTCGCTGCGGGGATACGGATGGAAGACGTTCGAGAGCGCCCCCCAGCCGCTGTAGCGGGCGAGCACAGCCTTTTCGGCTTCGCGCGCCTCGCGGCTTTCGTCTTCAACCAGCCTGAGGATGCGGATCGCCGCGATGTTGTCGCGGGCCTTTTCCTTCAGCCCGCTTTGCCCGATCCGATGCGCCTCGTTTATCCGGAAGTCCCGCGGCGGCGGCCGCGCGGCCGCTTCCGGCTCGATGTCGCCGGCGTGGATTTCGCTGATCCGGGCTTCTCCGGCCTCGACCTCCGGGGCCTTGATGTCCCGGACGGGGGACGGTCCGCCATCGGGCTGTCCTCGCCCGGCAGCGCCCATTCCTCCCGCGCCAGCTCCCACGCCGCGTGGTAGTCCATCTTCTTCACCGCCGTCAGTTCGTACAGCAGGTCGCCCGTCCGCTCCTGCGTTTCGCACACCGTCTGATCCAGGCGATTCTGCTGCTCCAGATCCCGCACCATTTGCGGGCAATGCTCCCGCCAGTGCTTCAGGATCGCTTCTCCGAGCGCCGTCATTTCCATCATGTCCTTCATGGGCAACCTCCGCCGCCTTTTCCGCCGTCGATTCTACGGGATCGTCCGTGAACAGGGCAAGCTGATTGAAATGCACCCGTATCGATACACGGCCTGCACTGTTCCCCCGAAAAGATCGCGTCATCCCGTGCCTCTAGCCGGTTCATATCCAAAGCAACCTCACCCACAAACTATCCCGCAATGCTGAAGATTTCGTTAACTGCCGTCTTTGCGCCCGGCCCGTTCCGGTCCGCCGGGCTCTGCTCGACCACCATCGCAAGAAAGAGCCGATGGCGTGACTCCCCGAGCCGCCCCGCGCACGAATGTGCGCTGTTTGAAAGATTATCCCGCTCTGCGGGATGGGGACGTCTCGGCCATGCGGCTACGATCCCTGGCGCGAAAGAAAGATGAGGTTGAACTGGCGACCACAGAAACCGGGCGTTGGCTGAATTCAATCAGCAGAGAGAGCAGCATCGCGATCGCCTCACCACCACGCTGCCTGCTACATGGATAACGACCGCCAGCGGCAAACCGTGTTCCGGGCTTAAAATGTCTCCATAACAGGAGGCGCACCATGCCGCCCGAACCGGATCGCGAAGGCTACCTCGATTACAAGGCGAAGGTCGAAAAGGGCGATTCCGCTCTTCAGCAGCGGGCCGAACTCGACTGTGAGAAGAACCCGGACACGCTGTCCACGGCGCTCGCCTGCTACTACAATCTTCACCTCACCGAAAAGAACATCGTCAAGAGCCTTCAGAAGCGCGACCAGGACGTCATTCGAGAAAGCGCGTCGCGGATCAAGCACATCCGCCATCCCGCGGTCCGGCAGGAGGTATCCAGCGGCATTGAGAAGCTCGCGAAATCCTGGGACGCCGCAAAGTTCGGCAATCACCAGGAGCATATCGAGCGGCACGACTCCAGTATCAAGAAGGCCATCGCGAAGCGGCAGGAGCAGAACCCCGGCGAGTCCCCGGGCAAGTCCTGGGTTTGGGCCAAGCTCGACGTTGAAAACCGCCATCTCGGCCGTCTGGAGAAGTACGACAAGCAACTCCTTGAGGGCATCGACAATTGGATCGAAGGCGCGCGCCGCGCCGAGGCGAAATCCCTCGCGGCTCAGGTAATAGCCCGGTCCCGCCAGCGCGACCACGGTAACGACAACGACCGCGAACGGTAATTCTCCCGACCGCCTCCTGCTTCCACGCGCTGCAAAACTCATCGGGGGCTGCGCCGGTCCCGCCCGTTCCGATCGATCCGGTCTGGCCGTTCATTTCCACCCTTTGCCGCTGTCCTCAACAAGGATGGGAATCTGACCGGGCGCGCCGGGAAGTCAACGGCCAGCCCGCTCCAAGATTCCGTGTAAGCCGTGTGACTTCCCGTCTTTTCCGCCCGGTCCTGTCGCTCCCCATGTTGAGGACAACCAGACAGAAAAGGAGCAATACGATGTTACGAACGATCCATCTACCGGCGATCGACAGAACCGTCTCTCTAGCCGCTTATAACCAGGCCGTCAGGCTTGCCAAAGCCTTTCCGTCCGCTGTATTCAAGACCGGCTTGACGACGTGGTGGCCCACCACCGGCGCGGAGATCATGAAGCAGTTCCGCGCAGGCGTGACCGATCGCATCAACCAGGCGATTCCCTACAGCCAGCGGGGGCAGCAATGACCCGACACATCCACACCGACGCACAGCGTCACTTCGCGCAGAACATCGCCGCCATTTCTGCCGATTTTCACACCCACCGGCTTTACCACGTGTTTTACGACACGTTCGGCAACATGATCGACGGCTTCATCGGCAACTATGAAATCTGCGTTCGGATGGCCGAGGCACTCACCGACTGGGAACTGGAAAACGGCGGCACGATGGCCTATGAAAACCTTGGAACGCCGTGGATAGAGATCGTCGAAAAATACGTTGACACCGTGATTTCCGACTCCGTTCAAACTGAAGAGCTTCCCAATACGCCCTACGTCCTTCGCGCCATTATCAACGCCGCCGGAGGCCAGCCATGAGCAACAATTCAACCCGCGCCGAACGCGCGCAAACTGCCTTGCAGTTTTACGTCGAGACCAAGGGCGAAGTCTTCGAAAACAGTAGCAGCGAAATCGTGGACCTTATCGCGGACCTCCTGCATCTCGTGGCGCGCACGGATCAAGGAGACGATCCCGTCGACAGCGCTCTTTATCTCGCCCGCCTGCACTTCGATGCCGAGCATGACAATCCCGCAGAAACCGCCGGAGAATAAGGGATAGCCCATGGCTGACGAAACTACACTCCACAGTCGCACCTTCGCCAGGATGAGGCGAGGACGTGTCCGCCCAGGACTGGTGCTGGCATGCCCGTAGTTCCGGCGGTCGGGCGACTTCCCCCTGTGCGCCGGGAGCACCGAGCCTGCGTCTCGGCCATCCGGTCACGATCCGTCACGCAGTTTCCGATTAGCGAACTACTGGGAACCCGGCCTTAACTTTCGTACACGCAGCATCCGCCCGCGGGAACAGGCTTTCAACCCGGCAGCACAAGGCTTTTCTGGCTCTGTAACCGTTGACCTGTCGCAGCATGCCGAGATAACTGTTCAGGCTTTGTGATAATTTCTCCAGCGTTTCTGGATCAACTGCCGACCCGTCGCGTTCCCACACGCTGATTTTCCGTTTGCAGCCGGACAGGCTCGTCTGCCGCAGATAGGTTCGGCCCGGCTTGATGATGAAGCCCGTGAAATCAATCCCTGCGTCTGCGCGGTTCAGATGCTTCTTGCGGGGATGTAAATGCAGGCCAAGACGGGACATAAGAAAACTGTCCATCTGCACGTACCATGAGTTCAAGATCACCGGGTCCTCGTGAAAGAGCACCATGTCATCCACATAGCGCCCGTAGTGCTGCGCCTTCAGGACGTGCTTCACGTACTGGTCCAGCTCGTTCAGGTAAAGGTTGGCGAAAAACTGGCTGGTCAGGTTCCCTCCTGAAACCTCCCCAAACTACGCGCGGCTTAAGGTCAGAAGGGAGCTTCAATCACGGAAAATATGTTCTGGAATCAGTTCTCTCGCACCCGTCGGGGACGGCTGTTGGAAAGTCGGTCCGCAAGCGCCTTCAATTCCCCCGTAGCGTGCCTGCCCGCGTATTTCAAGATCTGCCGTGCCCCCTCCCGCACTTGTTTTCGGTGGCTCTTGAGGGCGGTAAGCCAGTTGGCAGACGCCGTATTCAAATCAACCGCGCCGAACAGTCTCGGCAGAAAATCGGATTCGAATTGATCCAGAAACTCAAGAAAGAATGGCAGCTCTTCGCAATCCATCATGTCGAGTTTCGAAACGTGCTCGGCAATGCGTGCCTGGTCCGACGCAAGAGCGGCAATTGCGATGTCTCTCGCGACTTCGCCTATGCGTGACAGCGCGATCGCCTGCAATCTCCAGTCCGAACCATTATGCCCGGCCATGTTCAGGCGTCTTCCCTTTCGCACCACAGCCACGGCAGCCTCCGGCGAGACCGCCGCCATGATCGGATCGATCTCGCAGATTTTGTCAGCGTGGGCGGCGATCCAAGAGCCTACCTGGCCTCCGTCTTTATGTGCGACGAGACCGTGCAGCAGAAGCCGGAATTCACGCGGAGGGTGCGCCCAGAGTTCTGCGGCGCGAACATCCAGCCGATTCCAATCCATGCGTTCGACGACGGCCCGGTGTTTTTCCGGGTTGACCTGCCGTATCCAGTAGAGAAGGCCGGCATAGCGCTCCCAGTCGCCGTAACGGCACGAGCATATTCCCGCCACCAGCCGCTCCGGACTGATCCCATCGGTTATTGTTTTCGAAAGGCGCCGCTGGGCTTTAGTGGGTGTGCTGTCTCCAAAGGGATGATGGCCCAGGATAAGCCAGCGGATATCATTCATCTCCGCAAACGCCTCAACCGGATCGTCCCCAAACGCAGCCTGCAATGACGGGACCGCTGCCCTAAGGCACTCTGTCGCGAGATCATGGTCGAGCGCCGCGACGCCTTTCAAGTACCCGCTGAGATCGGCGACTTCCAGCCGATTGAACGCGGCGGCGAGAGCGTGTATGCACTCTTGGGGAAGCACCGCCTTCATGGCGCTCCGCCATTGCTCTCCCGCGAGCGATAGCCGGTCCAGCAAATAGCCCCAGGCAAATCCTTCAGAAGTGTGCGCTCGGGCCAACTGCCCCGCGATTCTCGTTGCGTCCGCCGAGTCGACCAAAAGGCGCATCGTCGGTTTCTCAGCGTTGGCGAGATCATTGATCATCGTACCGAGGCCATAGGCATTGGCTCCTTCAGCTGTCTCAAGCCAGTTTTTCAGCACGCCCAAATAGGGTGTCAGAGCTTGAGCGGCGAGCAGGCGATGCCACAGTAGCGTGCTAAGCAGGAAACAAGCATCCCGGCGCTCGGCCGTCGTGGCGGCACCACAGCATCTCTGCACCAGCCCGCCCGTATCATCCTCAGATAGAAAATCCCTGGCACCGCGAAATGCATCCGTGAGGTACAACTCCCTGAGTAGCCATGAAACACCCCGCAGGGGAGGCTGCCCGTTGACGCATGCGTCTCGCAACAGCGCGACGGCGGCGGCAAGATGGGGATCTTTCCGATCTACGAAAAACCGTCGGATTACAATCGCGGCGGCTTGTATGTGAGGGCACCGGATCGGCATGCCGGGCAGCACCGCCGCCTGTCGGCGGAGTAGATCGAGGCCATCCGGCACCGAATTCGGATCGCCGCCCAGCCGCACGACACCTTCCGTGATCTCCGCCGGCGTACACCCTGCGTCGAGCGAGACAATCTGCCGCAAGGCGATGACGAACAACAGGAGGTCGGCACGGTTGAAGTCGCGTAGATTGTCGAGCTCTCTCTTGGCTTGCGACCATCCGCCGCGCAATATGTACGCAAATTGCCACGGTGTGCTCGCCGCCTCTGCGCCGCTTATGCGCTGTTCGAGCGGCATTTCGTGGTACCCGTCGCCCACCTGAGAGTCGTAGCTGCGGACAATCGGCAGGATCTCCGCGCGCCGTCGCCGCATCTCGTCAGCCAGGGCGCTGACTGCGGCCTTCGCGGGCAGCCGGATGGCGCCCGGTCCCTCGCCCTCGATATCGGTCGAGGTCCGGATCACCTTGATTCTGCCGCCAGCCCGGTCCGCCAGCCGTTCGGCAAAACGGTCGGGAAATCTTTGCGTGTCGTCGATTACCAGAACCCGCTTCCAGAGTGGCCGGATTGTCACGGCCTCCGGTGAGAGGTTGGAATTGGTGCACGCCGAGTTCGCACGAAGAACTTCCCACCCGTCGCGATTGTAGTCTGCAGCCAGTTGCCATGCCGTAATTGACTTACCGCAGCCGGACCCGCCCGCAATCTCGACGGTGTGCAGGAGATCCAGAGCCCTTCTCCAGTTCGCGAAATACGGCAGTCGCGGGCAAGTCCCAACATCCCTTGGACCTAGGGACTCGCCGGAAATAGCCGCCGCGATGCCACGCTGATCCGCGAAGGATACGTACTCCCAGCCCGGAAATTCGGGCTCAGGGCTGAGCTGCTTTGCGATATACTCCAGGCTCTCGGCCGCATGATGGAGAATCGCCCCTTCGCCCGCCGCGTACGGGCCGATCCGAAAGACGCGCCAGCGGTTTGCAAGGGGCCCGATCAGGCGCTCGACGACGACCTCGTCTGCCTCCGAATAGCCTGCGATCACAAGAATCCGAGGTCTCTCCGCGGCCAGAGCCGTCATCTGCTGGACAAGTTCATCGGGAACCCTGCCCGGCTCATGGGGCAAGACCCAATTCTCATCTGGCCGCCGGCAGTCGCCGTGAGGCTTCCAGAGCCTGATCGTTTCGCTGTTCAACTCGATTCCATATTGCCGTGTGAATGCTGCTTGCAGCAGCGTGTCCCAGTTCAGCGAAATGGCTTGAACAACCAGCCCGCGGTGGATCAGGCGCGCCAGAGCGGAGTGAGAGGTCGAGCACGCCAATGATCGCTCCTGATCAAGTCGCGCAAAACTCTGCTGGAAGGTCTTTCGCGCATCCGGGGCAGCGCCGATGTACGAAAATGCGACCAGCAGCCTCGTCCAATCGAGACCGATGACATCCTTTGCATATCCTGGAAGCGCTCCTAGGGCATCGCAGGTCGCGCGCCGAACGTCAGGGTGAAAATCCAGCGCATGCCATACCAGGGGTGCCAGCTGCCCGGACAGCGGCATACCAGCTTCGAACGAAAACCCGGCTCCGACCACGACAATGGCGTCTGCCGTGCGAATCTCGTCACCAAGAGCATCAAGTTGAACTGAACTGTCCATAATTCCGCGCTCACTGGGCCCACTCTGCCTTGAGCATCCGTTGTCTGCCTATCATGATTGTGAACTATCACGCAATGCTGGCGTTTTGAAATCCAGCGATACCGGTCCCACTCGGTCTCCAAATGCTTCACCTGAACCAGGCCGGACGAACTCGGTGCCAGAACTTCAACCTCATACCTCGGCACGAATACCCGTTCAGCGTAAGAGTCCTCAGAATGTTGCTCTTCTTCATCGCATGTCAACAGCGCACAAAATCCCTCCCCAAGCCCCATTCCCCAGAAGGCATGCCTCGCGTCATCATTTCGCATCTTGTAGATCTGTGACCGGGCCTCGCGAGGAAGCAACCCCTGCCCGAGCTGCGTTCAGAAAACGCGGTTCCGGATCTTCGTCCTTCGCATTGCTCCTTTTGGTGGTTTTTCAATTGATGACGCTACGGTAGCCGGTCGCGCCTTCGCGTCAATTCGAGAGATTCTTTCGTTCCGGGTTTCCGCCCGTAGGCCGTTCCGGCCCTTTCCCTGGGCGGACCCTCCACGGAACGAACAGAATCTTGGTTGACCCGTGCGGCTCCACCGACCGGCCCTTTCCCGCGCGTTTCGAAAAACCACTAGCAAAAGGAGAACGTTATGACCGAGACTACATCCATACCGCTGAACAAGCTCACCGCCTGGGACGGCAACGTGCGCAAGACCGCCGGAGCTGATACCGCACTGGCAGAGCTTGCCGCATCCATCGCCGCCCACGGCCTGCTGCAATCCCTCGTTGTCCGCAAAGGCAAGCGGGGAACCTACGCCGTCGTCGCCGGCGGCAGACGGCTTGCCGCCCTCAACAGCCTCGCTGAATCCGGCCAGATCGCCACCGATCATGCCGTTTCGTGCAGCGTCATCGCCGACGATGCCGACGCCACGGAAATCAGCCTCGCCGAAAACGCCGTCCGCGAGCAGATGCATCCCGCCGACCAGTTCGAGGCCTTCCGCGACCTGATCGACAAGGGTGTCCCGGTTGCCGATATCGCCGCCCGTTTCGGTGTCACCGACAAGGTCGTCGAGAAGCGCCTGAAACTTGCCCGTGTCAGCCCGGTCATCATCGCCGCGTATCGGGCCGGAAAGCTCGACCTTGAGCAGGTCATGGCTTTTGCGATCAGCGACGACCACAAGGCGCAGGACAAAGTCTTCAAGGCCCTGCGCAATGTCGGAGACAATCCCCGCTCCATTCGCCGCGCGCTGACCGAGGGTGAAATCCCCGCCTCGCACAAGGCCGTCAAATTCGTCACCCTCAAGGCCTACGAGAAAGCCGGTGGCCAGGTCCGCCGCGATCTCTTCGCGCAGGACGACGAAGGCGTTTTCATCCTCGATCAGGAGCTTCTGCAATCCCTCGCCATCGCCAAACTCGACAAAATCGCAGCCGGTCTGCGCAAGGAAGGCTGGAAATGGGTCGAGGTCCGGCTTGAGCAGGACCATGCCGAATGGTCGAACTGCACACGGATGCATCCGGAGCCGGGACCGCTTGCCCCGGAACTGGCGCAGGAACTGGCAGCCCTGGAGCAGGAACACGGCGCGCTTGAGGCCGCATGGGACGCCAGTGACGACCCCGCCGCCGAATATCCGGAACGCCTGCGTGATATCTCGGACCGTATCGACGGGATCAACGAAAACCGCGGGGATGTCTGGCCCCCTGAAACCCTTGCCATCGCCGGTGCGGTTGTCCGTATCGGCTATGACGGCAAGACCGATATCAGTCGCGGCTATGTACTCCCGGCTGACCGCCCGAAGAAAGCGGCGCAGACCAGAACCGTCACCACGACCAATGATGACGGTACTGTCACCGAGGCCGAAATCGAGGACAGCTTCACGCTATCCGCCGCCCTCATCGAAAGCCTGACGCTTCAGCGGACGGCCGCCATCAGCGCGGAGCTTATCAACCGCCCTGATATCGCCCTGGCGGCACTCGTCCACACTCTCGCGGCGCAGGTGTTCCTGAGTAGCGCATCGGGCAATACCTGCCTGGAGATCTTCACCATGACCAAGTCCCTGCGGAATGTCGAGGGTGCCAAGGCTTTCGACGCCATGACATCAGCGGGAGAAAGCTGGGGCAACCGGATTCCCGGCTCACCCGACGCATTGTGGACATGGTGCCTTGAGCAGGATCAGCAGGTCCTTCTCGATCTTCTCGCCTTCTGCATGGCCCGCACGGTCAATGCCGTCCGGACCAAGAAAGACAGTCCTGACGATCCACGGTTCAGCTATGCTGACAGGCTTGCCGCCACGCTGAAACTCGACATGGCCGCCTGGTTCACACCCACTGCCGAGAACTACTTCGCCAGGGTCAGCAAGACCGGCATCCTCGAAGCTCTCCGTGAAGCCAAGGGCGACATCGCACCGGCGTGGAACAAAGCCAGGAAAGGCGAACTGGCCGTCATCGCGGAACGCCAGTTGGCCGAAACCGGCTGGCTGCCCGCGCTGCTGCGCAAAGCCGCCTGACGCCCTTTCGCCAGATGGCCCGTCATCTCTTGGCGGGCCATCGCGTGAGAGGGAATCCAGCAACGAGTTTCCCAGATTGAACCGGCAGTCCTCGGGCCGGGCAGCCTTCTTTTCGCGCCGAAGCTCATATTGACCGTAGCCCAAAAACGGATAGTTTAGAGCGCGAACCGTTTTGGGTGAAAATATAAGTGGGCCGTCTATGGCAGTCAGATTAGGCACTGAAGAGTTGAATTCCCGGCTTGAAGTGATCGATGCCGAATTGCAGGCGCAGGCGCTTCCGCTGAAATACCGCCCGCTGGAGAGTTTTAAGAGAATCCATGGGGATGTGCCAGATGGTCCTTTGCGTGGCAGCCTGTTCGACAGCATTGCCGCGTGGTATCAGGACCGGCATGGAAAACGCGCCGCGCCGGATGGCACTATTGGCCGTATTCCGGTGCTGTTGCGAGGCGAAGTGTACCTTCTTCTCGTTCCCTTGACCGAGGGCGACAGGGTGGTCCGGTTGGTCGATCAGATAGACGGACTGCCGGAAGAGGTGGGGGCCACCCTCAGCCGGGAAGAGTTTGAAGCCATCGGAAGGAAGGCCGCCGGAGCAACGATCAGCTTTCAGAAACTATACAACCTCACGGTCGAGGACGGGTTTCTGGATGCGGTGGAACGAGGCCTGGTATGGCGGGCCCTCTTTGATCTTGAGACCGCTGCGACTACATTGCGGCACGTTGGCGATACCCAAAACACCATATTCCAGATCCATCAGGCGGCGGAAAAATTCCTGAAAGTTGCGCTGAAGCGATCCGGCAGCACGGCCGATCTCAAGCGTTTCGGCCACAATCTGCCGGCCGTGTTCGAGGAACTCAAAAAATTTAGCGGTCGATACTCATGGCTGGAGCCCTGCGTTGTCGCGCTTCAGGCCTTCGCCCCTAACATGGAAATACGATACTCGGTTGTTCCCCGGCGGGTGGAGGAAGCGATCGAGGCGTTTCATGCGGCGTTGAGTATCTGTTGGCGCCCTTGCGCAAATGTGGCTCTTCGATACGAAGCGGGGTTCGGACCCCTCTCGTTTCTCACCGGGGTGTTTCTACGTGGATGGGACTCAGGGGAAATATTTCTGCAAGGCCAGCCCTCAGAACGGAGCGCCCACAGCGGTATTGACGCGTTTCGGGACATATCCGGTTCTCGGTCGGATGATGTTAGACATTTCGGTCAATTTCTCGGTGAGCGCTTTGTACCTGGAGGTGAAGAACCAAGATGAACTGGCGGCGCTTCAGAGAGAGTTCGCCTCCTTTATCAGCCACCCGCCGGTCCATCGCGCAACACCAGACGAACTCGGCATCAAGATCGATTCCGGCCCCGAGGGAAGCTATACAACGGCGTTGCTTCGGGTGAAGTCCTGAAACGACGGCTTTACGCTTAGACTGAAACAACCCGCAAGAGCACGCCCATGGAATTCAAGAACCGCACGGTCAAGGAAATCGCCGACATGGTCTGCGGCAATTTCGAGAAGGAGACAAGCTTCTTCAAGTACCGCAGCAGCAGCTACCTGACGGAGTTTTTTCAGGACTGCGGCACCGGCCATCGTCATGACGGCTCCACCCGAAATCACTGGGCGGCCGAAGCGCTGCGGCAGATACTGGCCGAACCCTCCCCCGGCCAGAACGCGCCGCCCGAAACATTCGTCCGCGTCATCCGCACGCTGATGGACCCCGGCGACGCGGTCAATGAAGGACCCGAGCGGAAAGGCGCTCTTGCGCTTCTCAACACCGCGCTCGCCCGCGAGGGTTTCGAGGCCTTTTACGGCCCGGACAAGCAATGCCACCTGCGCCATCTCGGGACGGGCGCGGTCGCCGGGACGCCGGCGAGCCCTCACCGGCCTTTCACGGCCGCGGAGCGCCAGCGGCGGGAATTGCTGACCGCCTATCTCGACGGCGCGTCGGAGGACGAGCTGATCGCCGATGTGTTGCTGCCCCTGTTCCGCCAGCTCGGCTTCCACCGCATTACATCCGCCGGCCACAAGGACAAGGCGCTTGAATATGGCAAGGATATCTGGATGAAGTTCACGCTGCCAACGCAGCATGTCCTCTATTTCGGCATACAGGCCAAGAAGGGCAAGCTGGACGCGTCGGGCGCCAGCGGGGCCGCGAACGTGAACGTCGCGGAAATCCTGAACCAGGTCGCGATGATGCTGGGGCACGAGATCTTCGACCCCGAGATCGGCAAGCGCGTTCTGGTGGATCACGCCTTCATCGTCGCGGGAGGAGAAATCACGAAAGCGGCCCGCAACTGGCTGGGCGGCAAGCTGGACCTCTCCAAACGCAGCCAGGTCATGTTCATGGACCGGGATGACATCCTGAACCTGTTCGTGGTCACCAACGTTCCCTTGCCGAAGGATGCCCTGCCGAAGCCCGAGCCGGTTGACGACGATCCGCCGTTTTAGCCGAATCCGCAACATCCGCAGTCTCCTGGCCGCGCGGGCCGGTCGCCACTCCTGCCGGACCGATCCTGAGAGCTTACTCCCGCCGCGAACGCAAGAACCGTACATAATCCATCACCGCAATTTTCCGGGGCTCCGGCAACATGTCGAACATCCTGAGGAGTGACAGATGTTCCGGCGTCAGCTTCAGCACATCATTGCGCGGGACAGCCTCGATGCCGTCGTAGAATTCCGCAACGGGGATACCAAGCACCTGCGAGAACTGCCAGAGGCGGGATACGCTGATACGATTTCTTCCCTTTTCGTACTTCTGAATCTGCTGAAATGTCACACCGACCTGGTCGGCCAGCATTTCCTGACTCATCCCACGAAACAAGCGGAACCTTAAGAGGTTGCCGCCCACCTTCCTGTCGATATCTGTCGCCGAACGCATGTCATGCCCTATGTTGTTTAAGAAACAACGGGGCATGACCTCTGATGCCAAGAGGTTTGTACCGCCAATAACCCGGCGAACGACGTATTCCCCTCGCGGGTGTTGTATTCCGCCGTCCTCTCGGCCCAAGGGCAGAGAGGAGCAAGGCGTAAATGCGCGCTCCAAGACGTATGGTTACCGAGGGTACAAATCCCCGTTACGGGGAAAGACTATCAGCAGGATCGGGAACGGCCAAATGCTTTTTCACGCAGCGACTGGCACCGATATCCTTATGCCCGCGATCCCGAGCAGGACGACTCCGGGACATTCGAAGCCTGGATGAGTTCACCTGCTTTCCGCTTTCGTGGCCGACGTCAGTTTTTGCCGCTGTTTTAGCCGCCCGCGCGGTGGGATCAACGGCGCTGCCCGCTCCAAGATTCCGTGTTGGCCGTTCCCCTTGCGGTGATCCCGCCGCTTTTCCGGCCGGCTGTTTCCGAATCGCGTTCTGACTTCAACCACGAAAGGAAACAAACCATGTCTTGTACTACATCCGCCAACTCACTGCCCAACGCGCAGCGCATATCCACTGCACGGTCCGCCCTTAGCGCCGCCATGTGGGCGCGCGGCGACAATCCCGCCATCTGCGACGAAGCCGTTATCGACCTGCTCGCCGATCTCCGACATTTCTGCGTCGCCCGGCGAATCGATTTCGCAGCCTGCAACCTCATCGCCGAAACCCACTTCGAAACCGAAATCAGCGGAGGCCGGTCATGAGCATGAAGCTCCTCACCTCCCACATCCGCGAACGGCTGCTGCGCAATGGCCGCGTGCAGCGGCAGTGCACCGAGCAGGGCGAAGCCGAACCCGACTTCCTGCCGGTCGTGAAACTCTTCACGCCCGATGGAGGCTGCACCTGGCTTTTGACGGAACGCGATCCCGACGATCCGGACATCGCCTTCGGCCTGTGCGATCTCGGCATGGGCTGTCCCGAAACCGGTTCCGTGCGCATCTCGGAGCTGGAGTCCGTGCGCGGCAGGCTTGGCATTCCGGTCGAGCGGGACCGTCATTTCACGGCTACGAAGACGCTGTCCGCCTACGCCGACGAGGCGTGGACGCACGGCGCGATCAGAGCGTGAGGCGCGCCATGAGCACCAACATCACAGCCGAGCACCGCGCCGCCTTCGAGGCGCTCACCTCGGGCCGCTTCGAAAACTTCGCCCTCTTCTCCTGCTTCGTTGACGGCGAACCCGCTGCCGCCATCGTGGCGGTCAACCGGGACGGCGAAGACTACACCATCTCGCCGCTGTTCGTGGCCCTGACGCCCGCGATGGTCGTTACCGATCACGACGGCCAACCTTGCGAGCCGCTGCAACAGGGGCGGTCGCCATGACGGACGCCGTCCTTGCAATGCAATTCTCCCCCCGCTTTGTCACTCTCATACGCTCACGATGCCAGGGCCGCCGGCTTAGTCAACGGCGCTGCCCGCTCCCTTCCTCCCTCCGGTCGTCCCGTGTTGGCCGTTTCCCTCCGGTGACACGCCGTTGGTCGGCCCCGGCCTTTGCCTCGCGTAGTGACAACCCGCGAAAGGAGAAAGAACATGGCAAAACTTACGAAGGAGCAGTCCAGGAATCACCGGGCCGCGCAATCCCTGCTGGAGAAGGCCGAACTGACACTCGACGACAAGATCTTCGTCTATGAAAACTGGCACGAGGGCGCGGAGCACGACAGCGCGCGCTCGGGCGCGTTCTTTACGCCGCTCGACCTGGCCAACGACTTCAAGATCGAGGTTCACGGGCCGAAAATCCTCGACCTCTGCGCGGGTACCGGCATCCTGTCCTTCTGCTACCGGCATTTCAAATATCACGATCAACCGGTCGATATTACCTGCGTCGAAATCAATCCCGCCTATGTCGCCATCGGCAGGAAGCTTCTGCCGGAAGCAAACTGGATCTGCGCCGACCTGTTCGATATCTGGCATGACCTGCCGCGCGACTTCGACAGCGTCATCGGCAATCCGCCCTTCGGTCGCCTGATGACCGACCGCAAGGCCCCGCGCTATACCGGGCCAGAGTTCGAGCTGAAAATCATCGATATCGCCGGGCATCTCGGCACATTCGGAATGTTCATCCTGCCGCAGGGCTCGACACCGTTCCGCTACTCCGGCGCGCAATACTATCGGCGTGTCGATAACGCGAAGTTCGAAAAGTTCTTCGCCGAGACGGGCATCGACATCGAGGCCGGTTGCGGCATCGATACTACCGTTCATCAGGACGCCTGGCGTCAGGTGAACATCGTGACCGAGATCGCCTGCTGTGAATTCAAGCAGCCGGTGAAGGCGCAGGGCAACCTGTTTGATCTGCTGACCGGGAAGGAAGCCGCATAGGCGTTAGCTATCACCGCGCCTCGTGCGGGAAATTGTTGTCGCCGAGGAACTTCCCAAAAGCCCACAACGCTTTGTCCACAGCGCGTTGAGGCAAACCGTCGAACCGCGCGTGAAACGGCATGTACTGCTCGACATACGCGCGAATCTTGTCCGGGTCCTTGCCGGGGATTTCTTCCGGCACGCCCGCCAGTATGAATCGCATCGCCCGGTGAACATGCTGGTCGTAGATCGGGAAGCGCGCGGGCTGCCAGCAATGAAGCCAGAAGATCCTCCATATCACGCCACCCTCGCTGAAGCGCGCGAGAAGCTTTGAAGCTGTTTCCTGCTGTACGAGGTGAGCGAGTTCGTCACGCCGCGCAACGAAGTTTCTCATCACCGAGCTCTTCTTCGGTCCAGACAGGGGCGTTCCATTCTTCCACGCGAACCACTCCAGAATGCGCGCCTCGGTAAGCTCCTGTCCGACATTCGCCTCGTAGAAGTCGTCGTCGTAGCCCGCGTAACGGGCAGCCCAGAAGTCGATGAACGCTTTTGCATCCGCGTTGACAGGTTCGTAGATGATTAGCTGCACGTCAGCACCTCTTGGCTCTAATTTCAGACTGCCCGGCTTTCAGGATAGGATCATCTCTCGCCGCTGTCGAATGAAGAGCTTCGCCTGATTTCGTTTGCTTTGGCATACATTTCCGGACCGCCCTGCTAGTCCCGGCGACAATCGCAGCCCGTCCACTGCTCCTCACAGTGCGGAGGTTCCGCCGAGGAACACCGCGAGATTGCCGTGAGAGCGGTGCGTTTCCTGCCGTACCTGCAACCTTGTCCGTTCCGGTTTGCCGCACGGTTTTCTCATAACCTTGCCGCGATCATGGGCCGGGCGGCGTGCCCCGTCAACGGCTCTGCCCGCTCCATTCCTCGCTGCGCTCGTCCCGTGTTGGCCGTTTCCCCTCAAGAGCCGATGGCGCGCTTTCGCGTGCGAGGGACATCGCTCTTTTCGTGTGACGGGTCCCTCAATCCGCCCGGCCTTGCAATGCCCGCGTCATGAGAAACCCCGACGCAAGGAAAGAGGAACAGACAATGCAGAATACAGAACGGCAGGATATCTATACCCGCATCACCGCGAAAATCGTTGCGTCCCTGGAGGCCGGCGTTCGCCCGTGGATCAAACCGTGGAGCGGTGAAAACGCCGCCGGGCGAATTACGCGCCCGCTGCGCCACAACGGCATGCCCTATTCCGGCATCAACATCCTGATGCTGTGGGCGTCAGCCATCGAACAGGGCTTCGCCTCTCCGAGCTGGATGACCTTCAGGCAGGCGATTGAACTCGATGCGTGCGTCCGCAAGGGCGAGAAGGGTTCACTGGTCGTGTATGCCAATTCGGTCACGAAGACTGAGCAGAACGATGCCGGCGAGGATGTCGAGCGCGATATCCACTTCCTGAAGGGCTACACCGTGTTCAACTGCGATCAGATCGAGGGCCTGCCCGAGCAATACTACGTGAAGCCGGAGCCGAAATTCACCGCTGTCGAACGCATCGCACACGCCGAGGCGTTTTTCGCCAGCACCCGCGCCGATATCCGCTACCGGGGCGGCCAGGCCTACTATGCGCAGGAACTCGACTACATCCAGATGCCGCCGATTGAGGCTTTCACCGACGCCGAGCAATTTTACGGAACGCTTGGTCATGAGACAGTGCACTGGACGAAGCACTCGACCCGTCTTGATCGTGAATTCGGCCGCAAGAGCTGGGGCGATGCCGGCTATGCCCACGAGGAACTCGTTGCCGAGCTGGGAAGCGCTTTCCTGTGCGCCGATCTCGAACTCACGCCCGAGGTCCGTGACGATCACGCCTCGTACCTCGCCTTCTGGTTGGCTGTCCTGAAAAACGACAACCGCGCGATCTTCGCTGCCGCTGCCCACGCGCAGCGCGCCGTCGATTACCTGCATAAGCTCCAGCCGGAGCGACTAGAGGCCGCCGCTTGATTAAGGGGCTGCCCCCTGCGGAGGCGTGGGGCGGCCTTTCAATAGCCGTCGACGCGCAGCACCACCGCACGGCCACCAGACGACTGCAGGAACGGGAGGCGGCGGCTTGACAGGCCGCGAGGTCTTGCCCATGCTGCCGCGATGGGCTGCGACCACGACTGGAAAACCGAAACGCGCAAGGGCCGCACGACCCACACCTGCCGCAAGTGCGGCTTCCGCGTGACCAGCAGCGCAGTAGCGATACCCACGCACGCGGCCAAGGACTGCGCCCATCAATGGATAGTCGAACTGGCGACGCTCCCCAGCGGCCACACCTTCCATTCCGCCTACTGCTGCGGCGTTTGCGGGGCCGTGGCGGGCATCTGCCCGATGGGCGACCACCCGTTCGGACACCCGGATTTCCGGTCGCCGGGACGGTCGTGCAGCTGGTGCCAGTCGGCCAATCCATTCGCGCATAATTAGGGATTTGTCTCATCCCCTTGCCACATCAGGGTCATTCGAGCACACTGGCGCGATGGCCCGCGATTCACGGGCCGTCGTATATCAATCTCAGAGGAAACGATGACCCATAAATAAAAAACCCGCCGGAAGGGCGGGCTCTTAAGAAGACGGGCCGTGGAAAGATGTTGCAATCCCACCATGGCTGATTTCAGAACCGGATGCAAGATAAATTTTGCATGCGGTTGTGTGCGCCCTTTTCCCGGCTGGTTTTCCCGTAACAACAGGAGAAGACCATGCTTATATCCGCCGCTGCCCATTTTGCTTACACAGGAAAAACTGTAGATCCAGTCCGCCAGCTGCGCTCATACCGTACCTGCTGGCTGCCAGCCGACCATCCCGAACTGGCCCCGCCACCGCGCACGACAGGAAAATACGTCCCCGAACTGGCGGTAGCGCTCGACGATGACATCAACCTGACCGACGGCGCCCGGCGCTGCGCCCGCAAGCTGTCAGAATATGTCCACCGCCGCGCCCGCGACAGCCGCACGGCGCAAATCACCGTCACCTACCTCATGAAGGCCCTGCGCAAATCCCGCCGCACCGTGCAGCGCTACCTGCGCCAGCTGGAGCGCGCCGGTTATATAACGGTCGGCGTCATCCAAGCCCGCACCCGCATGTGCGCCGGGCTGATGGTGGCTCTGTTGTCGCCGTTGATCCCCCGCCACGGCTGGAAAAAGTCAATGAAACCGGATGCGCCAAAACTGTCACAGAACAATAGTTCCAGATACAAACCCCGGCTGATCCCCCGCGTTTTATGGGCAATCCGCTGCACAGACCCCATCCGCAGGGCATGGGACAGCCTGCATCCGCCTCTTCCGCCCTTCCCTGCAACCTTTTGAGCCCGTGTTTTCCAAAGTCTGCTCGGCGAGGGGGGAGCTTGTGTCAGCCGCCGTGCATCAACAGCGGCGTACGGCGTAAACTCTCCTTTAACGGGGCGCAGATTAGGATCCCATATGATCCTCAAAGGCAACCAACGCGGCGGCGGGCAGCAGCTGGCTGTTCACCTGATGAACTCGTTCGACAACGAGGTCGTCGAAGTCGCGGAGGTCCGGGGAACCGTCGCCCGCGACCTGTCCGGCGCCTTCGCCGAATGGGCCGCCGAGGCCAGCGCCACCCGCTGCAAGAAATTCCTTTATAGCCTTTCCCTCAGCCCGGATCAGAAGCAGGGCCATCTCACCCGCGAGCAATATCTTGAACTTCTCGCCCGCACCGAGCGCAGCCTGAAGCTGGTCGGCCAGCCGCGCGCCGTTGTTTTCCACGAAAAACGCGACAAGGACGGGGCCTTGCGCCAACACTGCCACGCCGTCTGGTCGCGCATCGATACGGACAAAATGAAAGCCGTGCAGATTTCCCATGACCGGCTCAAGCTTCGCACGGTCGTACAGCAGTTCGCGCGCGACTACGGGCTTGAATTGCCGGACGGCCTGAAGAAGGACGGCAAGCGCGACCGCTTCAACGACCGCGCGAAACAGGAAAACCTGGGGGAAAAGCAGCAACAGGAGAGAACCGGAATCCCCAAGGCCGAGCGCATGGGCGACCTTGAGCACGCCTGGCATAACACCACAACCGGCCCCGCGTTCGTTCAGGCCATGGAGGACAAGGGTTATTACCTCGCGCGCGGCGATGAGCGCGCTTATGTCGTGATCGATCTTTACGGCGAGATCCACAGCCTGTACCGCCAGATCGAGGGCGTAAAATCGACGCAGATCAAGGAACGCCTGTCCGGCTACCCGCTTGACAAACAGTCCGATGTCGAATCCGTGCAGGCTTATGCGAAACAAAAGCTGCTGGAACGGCAAAAGGCGCTGGAGAAAGGCGGCCAAGAGCCGGCAGGAGGCCGTCAGGCCGACGAGGGAAATCTTTTAAAACAGCCGCAAGAGCCAGCGCGAAGCGAAGCTTCGGCGGGGATCGAAAAAAGAAAGGAAGCGCTGGCGGAGCACCAGGCCGAAAGACGCACGCAACTGGACAAACAGCGCTTCGATCTTCACGCCCGCCAGTTCCGCGAACGCGGGGCCCTGCGCGAAATGCAGTCGACTGAAAATACAGGCGTCGCCGCCGCCCGGCTGGACCGTCAACCGAAGGGGCTGGCCGCGTTCCTGACGCGGATCACCGGCATCGGCAAGGTCGTCGCCTGGGCGCAGAACAAGGCGAACGCCCTGCGTGACGCGACGCAAAAGCAGCAGACGGAAAGCCTTTTACACCGCCACGCCCGTGAGCTGAAGGGAATGGACCGCACCTACGGTGCCCTCGACCAGCTGGAAAATCGGGAAAATCGCTCGGCCTCCACCGCCGACCGGCGCGAAGGCTACCGCAAGCTGCGCGTCCGCACCTTCGCTCTCAGGCCGGAATTCGATAAAGCCATCAAGGCGCAAGAGGCGGCAGGAGACGAAGCCGACGGGGGAAGCAAAAAACCAGGAAGAGCCGTCGGACTATTCAACCGCCTCGCCGCCGGCATCGGCTTCACCAAGGGCGACCTGCAAGCGGCGTTCGAGCGGGCCACGTCCGGCAAGACCATCCGCACGGGTGATACCGATACCAAAGGCCCCGCCCCCGCCGATCCCGAAAAGCTTGAACAGGCCCGCGAGCTTCGCGACCAGCTCGACCGCCGCCAGCCGCGTCCCGGCCCCGAGCGGGACCGGGAACGCTGAACTCGCTCGTTTCAAGGCTGGCGTCCCTGCATGCGGGCCGCCCGCGCCAGGCTGATATTTTCCAGCGAGGCGAGCGCGTTCCTCCGCTCCGGCGATCCCCGCTTCGTACGCACCAGGCCTTTCGACACCGTGCAGAACAACGCCGACAGTTCGCTTTCGCTCCGTTTTTGCAACTCACAGTTTAAAATAAGTTTCATCGTTTTTTTCCTCCTGTTCGCGGCCCCGGCATGGAGCCTTTCATGAGGAAGCGGAACGCCCGGCAGCCAGACGGAGGCGTCAACGAATTGCACGGTCACTCGGCGCGGTCTGTTCGTTGCACGGCCCGGATGGCTTCGGGCAGCGTACATTCTTAAAAGGCAAGATGCGGGACAAGACCCTGAAGGAAAACGATTTTACTGATTATTAACGCAGAGGTTGTAGGATGGATAAAACCGCACTGTATCAAGGGGTTTTGACATGACCGTCAGGATACTCAGGAAACCGCCGGTAGGCAACGTCAAGACCGACCGCCTGAAAATCACGCTGGCCGGCAACCACACCCTCAAGCAGAAGACCTGCATGCTGCTTCAGGCCAAGTACTATCTCCAGCATGAACAGAACATCGAGTTCGCCGGGCCCACCGACGTCTATATCGGGCTGATCGACCAGTACGGCCACCCGTTGACGCATTTTTTCAACGGCAGCGCCATCGGCGACTGGAGCATCGTTATCGACCACCCTTACCACTGCGCGGCTGACGAGCACGGGGCCCCCTGATCACTTTCTCCTCTTCCGCATCCCATGTCTCGCCGGGCTTCAGGATGACCGTGGGCGTGCTCGCGCTGACCCCCTCCCGCGACATCAGGAAATTGTAGATATCGTGCCAGCGGGCGGCGGAGGCATTCTTCCCCGCCTTCCTGTACGCCATCGACTTTTGCCGCGCGGCCTCGAAGGGTGCGCCGTCTTCCGGCTTTACCGTCTTCTCGAACTTCCGCGCCGCGTCATGAACCGCGCGCTTGACAATAACCGGCCCCTCTTCCCGCGTTGGATCGTCGTCGTATTCAGCCATGAGGTTCCTTTTCCGCCATCCCCGATGCAGGCCATTTTAACCGATCAGGACTACGATCCGGTTAACGGCCCCAGTGTTCTGCATCGTTTTCGGTGTCGTCTTCAGCGACATTGTTTCCCCGTGTCCCGCCGGTATCCATTCATGCCAGCCTTACCGTGAATCCTGCTTCAAAACCGGCCCTGATGGACGCAAGGGTATCCCCTTCCTTCGCTACGCTGCCAGGCGGGTGATCCCCCTCCCTTGCGTCCGGTCCGGATTTCTTGCGGACGGACATCACAGGCAGGCAATGAAGCCGGCCGAACAGAAAAGGAAACAAACCATGTCTTTCAAGAACACGAAAACAACCGAAACCGAAGCCAAGAAAGCCCCGGTCGCCAAGGTCCGCGTCGGACTGATCAGCGCCAGCATCTGGGAGAACCCGACGGAAAAGGGGAAATTCTACAACGTCACCTTCGAGCGCCGGTACCGCGACGGCGAGGGCCAGTGGCAGACAACGCACAGCTACGGCACGGGCGACCTGTTAGAGCTCGCCAAGTGCGCCGATCTGGCCCACACCAAAATCATCGAGGCCACGACAGGCGGCGATGAGTAGCCGCAGGGCGGCGGCTCGCAAGGGCCGCCGCCTTTAACCCTCAACCAATGGAGACAACCATGAACCGCATCCTGCAAGTGACCGACGAAGACGAAAGCCTCGTACTCGAATTCGTCAATCTGGAAGACCTCCAGAACGAAAGAATATTACCGACCTTCGATCAACGGGAATGACCTGCTGAATACGACCACATGAAAAACAGCCCCGGACAGGGGCTGTTTCCTTTTCAGACCCGCCCGCCGGTTCGGGACATCCGCCCTCACCCCCCGTCAGGACGGCTTGCACCGCAACCCGTCCAGGGGAGGTATCATCTAATCACGTATGGCGGAACGCACCACATCCTTCGCCAAGAGCGTCGAGGGCCTGCACCACGAGGAATCGGCCCTGGATCGCGCCCGCGCCCTGCGTGACCAGTTCGTCCAGGCCCAGGAACAGAACAACGAAAGACAGAAACCGCGCGAGGCGGAAAAGCCCCAGGACGGAGCGCAAAAGGGTGAAACCGAAAAATCCGGCTCTCAGATGGTCAGGCAGGACGCGCCGGTCCTGCGCCCGACGCCCAGCGGCCCCATGCGCCAGATGTCAGACCGGCAGGCCTCAGCCGTCAAGCTGGGAAAAGAACACGACAACGCCGACGCCAAGATAGAGGCGGCGAGAAAAGTACAGGAAGCCTTCAAGGCCCGGCAGGGAAAATCCCACGATCATGAGCGTGATCGGGATTTATAGCTTTCGTAGAGCTGACGGGTCGCGCTTTTTCCCTTCTTTTCGGGTATTTCGGGCAGGGCTGGCAGTGATCCTTTTTTAGTACCAAATCCGTTCTCAATCAGGGCCGTATGCAGCACCTTCATGTTCTGGTACTTGCCGTAGATTTTCCATCCGCACACGGCTATCCCTGCTACCCCGATCATCGTCGCCACCGTGCCAAGCCCGGACAGACCGATGATTATCAACAGGATAAATCCCAACCCTGGCCATGTATACCGGTCAATCGACTCTTTTATTTTGTCAATTGTAGCGAACAAAGCATTTCTGTATTTTTCGCCCCTGGCGGCCACGTCGGCAAAGGGGTCGATAGCGCCGCCGCCGCCCTCGAAGTATTGCACTGCGAAAAGGTCGCCGCCTTCAGCCGGCTTTCGCGCTATGCCCTTGATCTTGCCCGCCAGTGGAGAGTGAATATAGCCAAACGGCTCTTTCCCAAAGCGCAACGGCAATAAGGGCTGTCCTGCGGCCACAGCGTCTCCGGCCTTGATCAGCCACGATCCGGTGTTCACATGCTTCATAAAAAACTTCTCGTAATTCCCCATGCCGCTGCTCGCCACGAACAAATCCTGGGGCTCGATCATAGGATGATCCGGATGCGGATCGAACAGCCCCATGAACTGGAAATCCTCGAAATAATTCACCCGCCGCAGCGCCACCGGACGCGCCCCGGAAATCACCGCAAGCGCAAGGCCTGGATAGGCGGGATGCTTCCGGTCGTCGATGCGGGAAAACACCTGCCCTATCTCATCGGGCGTAACAAGGGCGCGTTTGTGGATGGTTTCGCTCGCCCCTGAAGTGCGGGATTGCGACGTGCCCCGTGTCGTCCCTTCCGTCTCACTCGTGCTCGTCCCGTGCGTTGTGCCGTCCGTCTCGCTGATGCTGGTCCCCGAAGTATCCGAAGTTCCCTCATTCTGCGAACGCGACGTGCCGTGAGACACTCCATGCGACTCGCCTTTGTTCCAGCCTTTGGATTCACCCTCCGACTGGCTCCTGCTGTCCCCGATCCTCTCCTTATCGTAATGACGAAAAATTGCGCCCTGGGCATAGGTGTAATTCTGCGAACGGCTTTCGGAGCTGTTGACGCCCCATGATTTGCCGGTGTTCACCGAGCTGTTCGTCCCCTCGGATTCCGACGTTCCGAGGGACGACGACCGCCCCCGGCTTTCAGACGTGCCCCGCGACGTGCTGTTTGAGACGCTTTCCGACTGCGAACGCGACGTGCTGCGCGAAAGGCTTTCGGATTCGGAGGTTCCCTCGCTCGCCGACTTCACCTCCCGGATGACTTCGGTTTCCCCGATCAACTTGCTGACGTAGTCCCGCGAGAAGTTGTCCTCAAGGTTGAAAAACACCTTGAGGCCGGAGTTGGCGAGGAAGGTTTCCCAGTTGTCCTTGTACGCCCCCTTGAGCTGCTCAAGGCTCTGAAGGACGAAGAACATCTTGACGCCGTAACCGGCTATCTGCGCGACGGCGTGCTCGATCACCTCCATCCGTTTCAGCCCCGCGAATTCATCCAGAACCATCAGGACGGGATGCCCCGCCGCCGGCCTGCCCCGCACCTTTTCCATTTCTGTGACTGTCAGGGCGATCATCATCCGCAGCCACCGGTAATGGGTGCTCATGTACCGCTGCGGCAGGCACAGGTAAAGACTGAGCCCCTCGGGGCGGGTTTTCAGCTCGGAAAGCTGGAAATCGGATGTCTCAAGACACCGCTGCATCGCCGGGCTGTCGATGAACTCGGTGTTCCGGTTTGCCACCTGGAGCACCGACTCATACTGCTTCGGGGAATTGATCAGCATGTTGGTGAAGGAATCCCCGATACCGGCGACCAGCCCGTCAAAAGCCGGGTTGTTCGCCAGCCCCGTCCACAGCAGACCGTGCGCGGGGGGAATGTCCTTCTCGCCAGCCCCGCGCAACGCTTCGACCGATTCCCAGTCGCCCCGCGTGATGAGCTTGCGCAGGGTGATCAGGTTGCGCCGCCCCTCGTACTGGGGCGCGGTGAGGACGTGCAGAAGCAGCCCCTTTACCATCGCCCGCGCAGACTCATCCCAGAACGGATCGTTGCTGCCCTCATGGATCACGACGACGGCGTCGGCGATCCGCCCCGCTTCGTCGATGGTTTCCTCGTTTTCAGGATCGAGGGCGTCGAGCGGGTTGAACCGTCCGCGCAATCCGTCATCGATCTGGGCGGATTTGAAGGGGTCCAGAACATGAACCGTCTGGCCCATGCCCTTGCAATTCGCGGAGCCCCTGCCCCGCCTGCTGGCTGTGATGGTGGCGTTCTCGCCCTTGGGATCGACCACGCAGATCGAGCCCGGCCACGTCACCAGGGTCGGGATAATCCCGGTCGTGCCCTTGCCGCCCCGCGATCCGCCGACAACGCAGACATGGCGGTCGTCCCGGTAGCCGAGAGGCAGCTGGCTGTCACTGGCCGAACGCCCCAGCCAGATCATCCCATCACGGTACAGGTACCGGGATTCGACCTCATCCGGGTCCGCCCACGCCGCTGTTGCGATGCGCATGGTCATGAGATGCTTAATCGATGATACGCCCATTCACGCTTCGTTAAGAAATCGGGCGTAAGAATTCCCTTGCATCGGGAGGCGGAAAATTTTATCATGCGGTTACGTCAAGTCATTCCGGTTTTGTTCTGCCGGAGCACCCCAGCAAAAGCCGTCGCGATACCGCTCGCAAGATGTGCGTCTGTCATACCGCGCCGCGGTACTCCAGACGCCATCGGCTTCGCCTCATCTTGGCAAGGGGGCAGCTTCGCCCCCCGTTGCATCCCCCAGACCAGGGCTTTCAGCCGCTGGACCCGACCAGACGCGCTTCGCCTTCTGGACTTCCGACCGGGAGGTGTTTCACCCTCCGGCCACCTGACCGCTGTTTCGACAGCGGCTTCAACCAGGAGAGCCTTCGTGCCCTCCATGGACCTCCAGACCGGGGAAGACTTCGTTCTCCCCCCGGACCCCCATCGACCAGGCGTGTGCCGCCATGGACCTGCACGAGGGCTGTGCGCCCATCGACCGCAGCGGGGCTTTCGCGCCCCTGCCCCACGACCAACCGTCAGGCCGATTGGATGCGCCCGCCCGGAGGACGCCCCATGAGCGGTCAGCGGGGCAGTGAAAAGCGGCAGCGCTCGGTCATCATACAGTCTCGTGTCGCTCCCGCCGAGAGAGCCACCATTCAAGCCAAAGCCGAGGCCACGGGGGTCTCCATCAGCGAACTCATCCGGTACGCCGTCCTGAACTACAGGCTACCCCTCTCCCGAGTTGACCGGCAGGCCGTCAGCCTCCTGCTCACCGAACTGGCCAGGAATCGCGGAGAGGTTAGCAAAGCCGGCACAAACCTTAATCAGATCGCCCACCACTTGAACGCCGGACGCCCCGGCGATGTCATGGACGGCATGATCGAAGCATCCCTCGCGGAACTGGACCAGGCCATCCGCACCTTGGACGAACTCCGTCTCGTCTGTCTTCAGGCCATGGGCTTCGAGCGCGATCGCAAGTCGCCCCGGGATTAACATGCCCGACGCTCTCATTCCGCCCCCTTGCCCTCACCTGCGGGGTCCGAACAGTCTTGACGGGCCGCCTCCAAGGGTGCAAAGTAGCGGAAAAGCAATCGAAGGTTGTACAGGAGCGGGGCATGATCGACGACGGCAAGCGCAAACGCAGGGGCGGGAAAACCAGCCGGACAAAGCGGCGAACAACCGCCCTGGTCCGTGATGCCCTGCCAAACAGGCCCCTGCCCCGCCACCGGCAGCCGACCATTAACCACGAGAAGATGGATGCCTATTTGGCCGCTGCCGCAAAGTTCGTGGACGACAGAAACCGCGACCTGGCAGACTTGCGGAAGTCCGGAGCGAAACTCGAGGAGATCGTCCGCTTGCTCAAAACCGGCACCGACCCGGCCAGCATCCAACACCCTATCGAAAGCGCCGTTGAGCAACTCCGAGCGGACGTCGCAAAGGCTATTGGAGCACTCGACGATATGAAGGAATTGAAAACAGTAGCCAGGGAAGCTCTGGGCTTGAGCGCTGAACCGCAAACCACCTGAAGAGGCCGCCCCCCTACTCATCCCGCCCCTAGGGCGGACGCTCGCGCGGGAAGATTCCCCCACGGCTTGCAAGCGTCTGCGCAGACAGACGCCGCCGTCACGCCCCTTGCGAGCGCCTACCCCCGCCAGAGGGAGACCGAAACGCTTCCGCCGGTCGCCCCCCTTGCGCGATCCCTTCCGAACCGCGTACCGAAATGCCCCCCACCTGCATCAGAAACAGGCACGCCCGGCGAACCAGCAAGGCCGTCATGACCTTGGCGTAACGTCAGTCTAAGGTTGATGTGACCTTAAAATGACAGATGCCCCCATGCCCACATGAAGCGCACCCAGCCCCTTCCCCCGCCGATTGTCCTTCTAATGACGAAAGGGCGAAGCGACCTTCGGAAAGATTGATTACGTCGTCGGAAGTCGGCCTTCGCCGGGAGCACGCACAGCGCGTCGCATAAAATGATTACGCCGTTCGAGATGTTGATCGCGGACTCTGGGGCTCTTCGCACGGACGCGATGTGATCTCACTCTGACGTTATTTCAACCTCACAACAACACCACGATGACCTTACCGTGGACGAGGTATCCGCCACTTGGCCGCGCCCCCGCTCGATGGCCTGGGGCAATCAAGGCGACAGATTTGCAGGCGCTGGGTGATCTCACTCTGACGTTATTTCAACCTCATAACAACACCACGATGACCTCATGAATCTGCGGGCACTGGGTGAACTCAGACTGACGTTATTTCAACCTCACAACAGCACCATAATGACCTTATCGTAGACGCAGCCCCCCCCCTATTTCATTGGAAGAAGCCACAAGTTTGGCCGTGCCCCGACCCCGTAGCCATGCGATCAGACCCATTGATTTAACGGATACTCCGTGAACTCAAAATGACCTTACGTCAACCTCACAACAACACCACGATGACGTTATGGGGGAGGTGCGTCCAACTACATGACTTTGTCGAGCGCCCACCATCTCCCTCTTGACCTCACGATGACCTTACATTAAGGTGATCATAACCTTAAGCTGATCCCACCTCACCACTCCAACGCATCTCCAACCACTCCAACCTCCCTCCAAGGTGATTCCATGATCGTGACAATCGGCGGCATCAAAGGCGGCAGCGGCAAGACGACCATCGCCACCAATCTGGCGTGTATAGCGGCAGGGCAGGGGGCCGATGTGCTCTTGGTCGATGCCGACAATCAGGAAACCGCTTTCGACTTCACTAACGCCCGCAAGACAGACAATCCGGACGCTCCGTCCTATACCTGCGTAAAGCTGACCGGCTCATCCGTGCGCACCGAAGTCTTGAAGATGTCCAAGAAATACGACCACATCATCATCGACGCCGGCGGGCGTGACACCACCAGCCAGAGAGCGGCGCTGTCCGTTTCCAACATCCTCCTGATTCCCTGCAAACCGCGCAGCTTCGATCTGTGGGCGATTGAGAACGTCGCCCAGCTTGTCGAGGAAGGCCGCACCATCAATCCCGCGCTTAAGGCGTCCGTGTTTCTCAACCAGACCGATCCGGCGGGGCAGGGGTCCGAGAACCGGGATACCATCGGGGAACTGAAAAAATTCTCCGTTCTGGGTTTTCTGGACGCGCCGCTTGGCAGCCGTAAGGCGTTCGCCCATGCCGCTTCCCTGGGGCTGGCCGTTACCGAACTTCCGCGCCAGTATTACAACGCGAAAGCCGTTGACGAGATGATGGCCTTATTCCAAGGTTGCTTTAAGGTCACTATGACCTCACGTAAACGTCGAGTGGCAGGATAGACCATGGCCATCCGTTCAAAGCCTCAGCACAGCGCCCCCGCCGCTAACGAACGCGCCGTCGAAGCCTTCATCGGCAAAGGCGGCGGCGTCACCAAAGCCTCAGCTAAAGAGGGAAAGGTAAACCGCCTGCAGCTGCGCCTGCCAGACGATATACTGCGGCGCATTGACGCCGTGCGCCCCAAGGGGATCACCGCACCATCCCGTCACGATTGGTTTCTGCACGCGATGCTGGAAAAACTGGAGCGCGACGAAGCGCGACGCTGACAACGCTGCGCGATCAGATTCCCGTTTCTTTGACAGATGTTGAATTCGGCTGAAATTCACCACTTCAGCCACCATCAAACCGCCCCGCAGCAATACAACGCGTCGCCGAAGGGGAGGGCAGGGGCTTTACTCGTGATCCGCAAGCCCAAACGAGTCCGGGAGGCGGCCAAGGAAAAATCCGGATGCGCCGGAGGAATCGATGGTGATGGTAGCGGGCGAGAGAAATCAAGAAGAACTTGAATAAAATCGGGATCGACACCACCAGCATGTTCCCCGGCCTGGACGGGATCGCCTCCGACGTCGACTGGCTAAGAACCGACGAATTTTAGTTGGGCGCCCGCGCCGGAAACGGTAGGCGAGGGTTAGCGAATTCGCTAAGATGAGCTAAGTAACGAGGAAAGGAGAACGGCATGCTTCCGGATATTCACAGACGCGTCGTGAACGCGAAATACATTCTGGAGCGCGCCGCCAGAATGCAGCGCGAGAGCAACGAGATGAGCATCGCCGTCTCCTTGCTGCTCATGCACGATGCCGTCGAACTTCTGATGCACGCGGTCCTCGACCACCTGTCCGTCAAAAAGAAGTATGAATTTATGGGCTTCTGGTCCGCGATAAAGGAGGCCGGGTATCCCGAGCCGCATGATTACGCCCCGATGGAGACGCTGAATAAGCTTCGGGTCGGCCTTAAGCACAGCGGCATCCTGCCACGCTCGCAGACCGTCCAGGAGCTTCTGCCAAGGGCGCGCGGATTCTTTGAAAATGTTCTGAAAGCTTATTGCGCCGTCGACTACGCGAGCGTGTCGCTGATTGATCTGATAGCGGATGAAGAAGTACGGTCTCTGCTGAACGAAGCTCAGAGCAAGTTCTCCTCGGGAGACAAGGTAGGCGGCCTCACGAACCTCAAAATTGCGCTTCACAAGGTCGAAAACCCTAAAGGAAAGCACCTGCCGTTGATGCAAGCGCCCTCCACACCCCGAATCCCAAACGAAATGGCAAGAGCCGGATGGGATCAGTATTTAAACCAGCTCCATTCCTTTTTGGGCGAGTCCGCATCCCGCATGAATGCGACGATGCTCGGCGTCGATCCGATTCGTTATGCCGCGTTCGTCCGAAGCACTCCAAACGTTCAGTGGAGCATGGCAGGCACCCATACCGTCATAATGATGAGGTCTTACGACAGCGTCTCACAGGCCGATTTTACCGAACTGCTGGACTTCATCATCGAGTACGCCGTGAAAGCAAGCGAAGCTTATATTCCGGACCCCAGGGTAGTCGCCAATTCTGTGGAGTCCTTGGCGGGGCGTATCGCGGGGACAGGGGAGCAAGCCATATGAAACATTCCTACCCAACATCCGAGGCGTTAAAGTTCCTCCTCCAGATGGCGCACAATCGCGAAATGGCCTTGCCAGATTTTCAACGCGACTTTGTTTGGGACCCCTCCGCGACGAATGAACTCATCGAATCCATCATCAACAACTACCCCGCAGGCTCACTGCTCCGCATAAAGAATGGCAGCCAGCTCCTGTTTCAACCGCGAGCAATAGAGGAAGCGCCAGCACTGGGCAAGGCAGCCAAACCCTCGTACCTCATCCTGGACGGGCAGCAGAGACTAACGTCACTCTACCAAGCGTTCTACGGGGTCGGGGAGCACAAATACTACCTGAACCTCTCGGCGCTGGAGGGTGGGAAAGATCTCGAAGACTGTCTTTTTTACCTGCGCAAGGACGATGGCGATGGAAAATACGGAACCATCGCGCAGCAAGCGGCCAACCTGGTCTTTCCCCTGGGTAAGGTATTCGCTGACGGCGGGTTCAGCGGGTGGACGACAAAAGTGCTTAAGGAACGATGCAGCGACATGGCGGAAATGCTTGATCTTCAAACCCGCTTCGCCACCCTCTACGAACGATGGGTACGCCCCGTAGAAGAGTACGAGTTCCCGATGGTCACGCTTAACGAGGATACCGCAGGGGCCGCGGTGTGCACGATTTTCGAAACGCTGAATCGAACGGGGGTAAAGCTGAGTGTTTTTGATCTGCTTACCGCCCGCTTCTGGGCACAAGATCTAAACCTTCGCGAACTATGGGAAGATGCGCGGAACGATTTCTCGATCATAGAGGACTTTGATATTGATCCGTACTATACCCTCCAGATTATCGGCCTTCTGGAGCCGGGCGTGGACAAAGACGCCAAACCCCGCGCACCTTCGATAAAGCGTAGCGCGATTCTTGAGATGAGCGTGCTTCAAGCCCGGCAGGGCTGGAAGCAGGCGGTAGAAGGACTGGCCGCGATCCTCGCCATTCTGCGCGACGAGTGCGGCGTACTCGTGCCGACGCTTCTTCCCTATACGACGATTCTCATTCCGATGGCTGCAACGTGGGCCTCTCAGGGCAACGTGAAGGGCGCTGATGAAGGTGCCAACAGAATCAAGCTCATACGCTGGTTTTGGTGTTCGATCTTCGGCCAGCAATACGAAAATTCTGCGAACAGTCAGGCCGAGAAAGATTTCGGAGAGTTGAGAGCGTGGATGCAGGGAGGACCGGAGCCGGAATCCGTTCAAACATTCCGCCCTGATTCGGTGCAGCTCCGAACCATCAGGCCCAAACAACGCGCCGCGTATCGGGGAACGATGGCGCTCATCCTGCAAAATGGCGCCCTTGATTTCCACAAGCGGGGCCCGATCACCGCGCAACTCGTCTCGGACAAGAAAAACCCCGTGGACGATCACCACATCTTCCCGCGCGCATTTCTCAATGAGCAGAACACGTCTCCGGCCCTTCGAGACTGCATCCTCAATAGGACCTACATCGATCGGACTACCAATCGGCGTCTCAGCAAGCGCGCGCCGTCCGATTACTTTTCTGAGATTCTCCAAAAGCACGGTGTCCAGGAAACAGATAAGCTTTTTGGTTCCCACCTTCTGCCGGACGGCGCAGCTTCGCCACTGCTTTCTGACGACTTCGAAGGCTTCCTTACGTACCGGGAGAAGCTGGTGATGCAGCTTGTCCAGGAAAAGACGGCGGCATAGCTCGCCCGCGGCCTGGGCGGCCTTCTTCCTCGACGGCTCGGGCGAAGGACCGCCTGTCGTTCGCCATCGCCACGGCGGGCGGGGCCAGTTCGATTACAGTGACGCCAGTTCCGTCGAGCTGCACGCGCAGGGATTGCGTGGAGCTGTACAAGGTTGTCCTGAGCGTGAAGATTTCCGGATGTGCCCAGAAGGCGGGTACACCTGACTGGGACGTCAAAAGGGTAGTCAAGGTGGGCCAAGATCACGCGATCAACCTGACGCGCCGGCGGCCAAGGGAGGGGAGTGGTAAAACGACGAAATTTACACAGTCGCTTACACAGTTTCACATTTCTAGAATTTAAGTCGCATTGATACAGTTACTTGCAGGTAGAATCAAAGGACTCAAAATCCCGCGACCTTCACTGGTCATGAGGGTTCGACCCCCTCCTCCAGCACCATGAAATCCAATAAGTTGGGTGTTCTGGCCGTTCCTCTTTCTCCTCTTGGTTCGTTTTTCCAGGAAGCGCCCGCGACACTCGCCCACGCCGAACAAATGCGAAAATCCGACAGCCTGGACGGCCCGATCTTACGCGCCATGTCTCATCGGCAACTGGGGCAGCGGACGGAGGCGAAAGTACCCGGCAATCGACGTTACAATAGCGGTCTGCGGCGGTAGCGGATAACAGGACCAGCGAATCCTGTTCCGCGAAGCCCAAGGCCTGGTTGTGCCAAAGGAAAACGTGAGGCGCCCATGAAACCGATCGTCGCCGTTGTTCTGCTGCTCCTGTCGGCCGGCTGCTCCATCAGGCGGGTGGCCATCAACAAAATCGGCAACATGCTGGCCTCGGGAGGCAACACGTTCACCAGCGACGACGACCCCGAACTGGTGGAAGCCGCCATCCCCTTCGGTCTCAAGCTCTATGAGAGCCTGCTCGCGGAATCGCCCAAGCATACCGGCTTGCTGCTCGCCGCGGCCCAGGGCTTCACCGAATACTCCTACGCTTTCGTGGATTCGCGCATCGACGAAGCCCGCGCCGAAAGCCTGGAACGGGCCGATGCCCTTCGCGAGCGCGCGCGCAAGCTCTATATCCGCGCGTACCGGTATGGGATGCGCGGCCTCGAGGTGCATCACCCGGGCTTCGCCGCGGCGCTCGATAACGATGCCGATCGCGCCTTGCAGCGCGTTACCAGGCGCGACGTTCCATTGCTGTACTGGACTGCGGCCTCCCGCGGGCTCACCATTTCCCTTTCCAAGACCAGCCCCGAGCTCATCGCGGAGCTGCCGTTGGTGGAGACCATTGTGCGCCGCGTCGCGGAGCTGGATGAAAACTACGGCGCGGGCGCGGTACCCGAGTTCTTGATCACCTTGGAGGCCGCGCACAGCGGCGTCAAGCCGGAGGAGCAGCAGAAGCTCATGCGCCAGCACTTCGAGCGCGCAGTGGAGCTTTCCCAAGGCAAGCGCGCCGGCACCTTCGTCTCGTTCGCCGAGAACGCCTGCGTGCCGGCCCAAAACAGCGCCGAGTTCCAATCGCTGCTGGAAAAAGCCCTGGCTGTGGACCCCGATGCGG
>Ga0182027_10000201_pt1 | contig 98716 bp, 83 predicted proteins | sample 712E1DmetaG_FD_121300 | JGI IMG/M metagenome (GOLD analysis project Ga0182027, IMG submission 121300) | Permafrost microbial communities from Stordalen Mire, Sweden - 712E1D metaG (Illumina Assembly) | ecosystem: Environmental > Terrestrial > Soil > Wetlands > Permafrost | place: Sweden...
AAATATGCGTAAAATTCTTCTTATATAGAAGTTTTTGTAATAATGCGGGGAGTCGCGAGAATCAAGGAGGATTCTGGTTATTAAAAATCCTGACAAAACAAAAAACAAATCTACTCCTGACCAACTAAGCTTACCTAGATATGTCAATACACAATCTGCAAAATGACTGGAGCGTATATGACTAAATAAATACGCGTGATAAAAAAGAACAAGAAGAATAGCTATGCCCCTTACTCCATCTAAAGACTTAATTCGAATATTTTCGGTCATAATATGTACTAATAGAAACTGTAACTATACAAATTATCAAACTCTATCAAACTAATACCATGCGATACAAAAATTATATCTACCATACAGAGTAATGTATATTAAACCTCTTAATACCCTGTTCTTATGATGTATTATTGTACCATATAATTATAGTTTTTAACTAACTCCGGTAAAACTTTATAATCAATTTAATGAGAATCGATGCAGAAATACTGGGAATTCACTCAAAAGAATGTATTCGGCGAACTCTTGTCTCTATTGGGTAGGCAACTTAACGCATCAAATCGGATATCTAAAGGTTGAGAATGGAATATTGCGTAAGCGTTCCGGGAAAGCAATAGTGGCAAAAATAACACCCCTAACTCTTTGACACATCGACACATAAAAAATACCCTGACTAGTATTAACAATCAGGGTAATCTTTATCTCTCTATTAGGAATTTGAGAGATTTATGTGGTTGCCCCGCATGGATTCGAACCATGACAACAAGATCCAGAATCTTGTGTCCTACCATTAGACGACAGGGCAATAATTTATTTATAACCTTATATTGGAGCTACACTCCGTAATAATGTTGTTAGAGAAAATCTGCTTCTTCACGCTCATAGACTATTTTTGATATCTTTTTGATTACCCCCTCCAAGGTGTTAAAATCTCTCCCTCTGGTCATTACGCAAATCAAGTACGGAGATTTGAGATAATATACAATACCGCAATCGTGCAGTTGGGAACCTTTTAACGAATAATCATCTCCCCCATATTTCCTTTCTGCAAACTTATGCGCAACAGTTATATTATCTGGCACACCAGCAACAATCCCATCCTTAAACTCTGTTTCAGATAACAGCCTGATTGCTTTCGCGGATAGATCTTCGCTTAAATAAGTACAGCTGTAAAGAACGCGAAAGAATGTAGCATAATCCTTAGCTGAAACCTCACACTCCGGTTCTGTAAAATCCGGGACAGGAATTTTTAAATCCGAATATACATTATAAACTAATTTTAAATCTATGTTACTTAAAAGAAGATTCTTGGCTGTATTATCCGAATTTATAATCATAAGGCTTAATAACTCATCAACGGTATACACAGCTCCTAATTGCAACTTATCCCCTGAAACTATGTTTTGCTGAAGTTGTATATTAATTTCTTTATCATATTTTATCTCTTTCTTTAAAACAAGGGGATTCTTTTCGGCCATCCTTAAATAAGCTATCATAAGCGGAACCTTGATAAGACTGGCAGCGGCATAATTTTCATCTTCATTAATCCCTATCCAGGTACCATAATTTAGATGCCTCAGGTAAACGGAAACACTTGAGGCATCTCCTCTCTCCTTGCATTGATTGATATATGCTTCAATGGCATATTTTGTCCCTCTAAGTTTAACATCGCCGTCTTGAGGACTTTCTACTAGCAACAACGGATCCACAAGATTTTTTTGTGAAGGATACAAACGCTGTATCTGAAGGGACACAGCATTATTTTCTTTAAGAATATTAATTTTATGCATAAATAAACCAACTGCCACTCCTAAAGAAAATATAGCTACAATTAAAAGTTTATTTTTAAACATCCATGTAAGAATTATTTTAATATATATTAATATGAGTGATTGGCGAAACTTACACTTACAGAAATACCAATTAGTTATAAAAAGTATAACGTGGATAAAAAACTAAATCAAGGGAATTATTATACTGGAAAGTTACTTTTGATTTTCAATGTACACCAAACGCAATAGATCACCAGTCTTCAGGCACTCAACTATTACCTGTAATTTGCTTGCAGGCAACTTCAGGAATGCCTCAATATCAGCGTTGCTTATCTTATCAAACTTCATAAGTTTATCATTAGATAAAATTGAATAACCACTTACTACACATTGTGGCTGGAGGGCGTATTCTTTGGTGTATGTCTTTAGAAATTCTTCCAGCTTTTCAGGTTTTTGGGAGCCTGCGCTTAAATTATCAATAATAACGCCTTTAATCTGCACATCACCAGCGGGTTGTTGGGCAAAAACCAACGAAGCAGCAAAACAAAACATCATTACCAATATAGTTATTTTTTTCATCTTTTTTCTCTCCTCTTGCCTTTCTGTTATAACGCTTTAATTTAAAAATACTAACCAATTAAATTAAGTAAGGATAAAAATCAATATTACTTATCATAAAACAGGAACTGAGCTTGGATGGGATGAAACCTGTCCATCATACATCGCCTGACATTTACTCTTCAGTCCACCTTTAAGAGGCATCCATCTTCCGTTATTAAGCCTTATATATTTAACTTCCCCTGTTAGGCGGTTTACTGAAACAGTCATATGGTTGGCAGTTAAAACAACCTCCTTATAAATTAATTGATCAATGATATTAATTGCGTAAACAGGCGAGCTAATTGTCAAAATCAAAACTAAAACAATGGCCAGTTTCTTCATTATTTATATCTCAGCGAGTTAATTTAAACAAAACCCAACAAGCTGTTTATCTTAATCTTGCGGCTAAATCCAGCAGAGTATTAACCAGAAAAGACCTAAGAAACATAATCGCCAAAAATGCAATTATCGGGGATATATCAATACCAAATTTAAGGCCAGACGGCAATATTCTTCTTATGGGTTCAAGTATAGGTTCAGTACACTTCTCCAAAAATTGCACTATTGGGTTAAAAGGATCCGGGCTTACCCAGCTCATCACTGCGCGGATAAGTACCAGCCAATAAAATATGCCCAACAGCACATTCAAAACATGTGCTGTTGCAACTAAAAAATTAGACAGTACAAAAATATTCGTTCTCCCGGTTATTTCTTTACCGCCCCGTGGACATCTTCATATCGCTTTAGCAGTTTTATAATATTTTTATTTACTCGGCGCAGGTTAAATGATATATCAACAATAAAAACAAATATGAAAACCAACATTAACACTGAAACTACAGGTGTGACAAACATACCGGCCTCCTTTGGTTTATAACGCCCGTTATTTATACCAACAGAAACTTGTCAAATAAATACCAAAAGTATATAAGATGCGTGCGTTATCTTAAAACAAAGAAAAAGGCTATCCCGCAAGCTATACAAATTAAACCTACCATGATATTTTTTTCCAAAAGCCATTCATGAAAAGTATAATTATAGGCCTCTAATTTGGGGAGTACTTTCCTGCGCATACCCATTTCTTTCGAAAGGATTGTTTCCATTTTCCTGAAATTTCCATAAAGCACTAGAAGCATGCCCACAAAGAATATCACCGGGCTAAACCAGAAAATGATCGCGCGCAATACGTCAAATACGGTTATATCCTCTACTTCGATCACATCCTCTCCAGAAAACAACCCTATGGAGCCGTTAATCGCTTTCAGATTTGGTTTATTGCTTGCCGCGAAGGCTAAGCCGATCGAAAGACATAAAATAAGCAAACATAGCACCAGGATACTTTTACGCATATACCCTCCCCTAGTTATTAAGAATACTACGCTTGATATCTTTATTCTATACTATAGATAGTTTTGGTCAATAGTTTTATAAAATGAATTGGGTATATTTTCAAATTGATTTTTAACAAGACAAAAATTGGGGCCTCCGCATAAAATAAAAACTTAATATTTAAGATGGATTTTCCCATTCATGCCATAAAAAAAGGGGGGGGAATTTCACCGCTAAATATAAAAAGGCAAGGGGAAATTTTATTGGCTTTACTGCTGGGCATTGCCTGCCCGCTGGTAGTTTACCCCTTGCCCTTATTTACGCCTCACTGATAAAATATAACATAAATCCACTACGAATTTCAAGAGGCACGGGAAAATATTTTTATCTCGATTATTACTTTTTATCCGAAGAGCCGGATTTGGCAGTTTGCAGATTAGCCATAGATGATTTTATCATCTCCTGAATATCAGAAGGAAGCTGCGAAATATCTACACTCGGGGGAACACTCACTGCGGGATTACCTCCTCCCTGTTGGCCACCCTGAGCACCTGGAGTGACCTGCTGCGTAATTCCCTGCATCATCTTCTGGTATCCAGGAGGCAGTTGCGATAAATCCGCGCTTGGCGCAGTTGCGGGAGTTTTTGGGCTGGTTTCTGCCGCTTGCGAAACAACCGGAACAGAAACCCTTGCAACCTTCTCTTCTTTTTGCTTCTGCGGTACATTAAGCGAAGAGGTATAGGCTTGATAAAGCGAATCCAATTGTGGGCTTACAGTATTTCCATTATTTGAAACCTCTTGAGTGACAGAATCTATCTCATCATTATAATAGACCAGATCGACTCCCTGGAAATCTAATTTAACATATTTATCTGTCTTCTCTACAATCCGACCTTCAACTTTTTGACCTGATTTGAGTAAAATAGTTTCACTAAAACCTAAGCGTATAAAAAAGAGAAAGAAAACGGCACAGTAAATAAAGATTTTCACTTTGCCCATTTTAATAACCTCCTTTTTGTGCGTTCCAAACCTAAATAATATATCAATTCAAAAAGACCCGGGCCGATAGTTTTTCCGGTCAAAGCGACTCTAAGCGGATGGATTAAAACCTTAGCCTCAATATTCAGTTTACCTACCAGATCACGAAAACTTTTTTCAATATTCTCAACACTAAAATCACTCAAACCTTCTAGCTCCATAATGAAAAACTTGAATTCTTTCGATAAATCTTTGGACAAAAACTTCTCCTGCGCAAGCGGGTCAATTTTAATCTCTTCGATAAAGAAAAAATCCGCCCAGTCGACAAAATCATTTAAATGCGGCAGCCTGGGCTGGAATAATTTTATTAGCTCCAGGATATACTTTTGATCGAATCCTTTTTCCGCGATATATTTTTTCTCAATAAGTAGCGGTATAAGCTCCTCAAACAGTTTTTGGGGATCCGCATTCTTTATGTACTGGTTATTTACCCAATCCAATTTCTTTAAATCAAAGGTGGCCGCTGTCTTATTCACATTCTTTATGTCAAATAATTCTATTGCCTCATGCTTATTGATTATCTCGCGGTTACCACCCGGAGACCAACTTAACAGCAAAAGATAATTTACTAAAGCTTCCGGTAAATAACCCATCTTGCGATAATCGCTAATCGCGGTTGCTCCTGTCCTCTTAGAAAGCCTGCCTCCATCCATACCCATGATCAGAGGAAGATGTGCAAAATTAGGCAGAGGAAAACCTAGGGCCTCATAAAAAAGAACCTGTTTCGGAGTATTGGAAATATGGTCGTCTCCACGGATTATATGCGTGATATTCATCTCCGCGTCATCCACCACACAGGCAAAATTATAAGTAGGAGTGCCATCGGATTTAATCAACACTTGATCCTTGATCAGACTGGAATCAAATTCAATCTGGCCACGAATAAGATCGTTAACTTTTATTTTTTGCGGGGTAACTTTAAAAATCACCGCTTCTTTACCTTCGGGGGATTTCTCGATATAAGCTAAACCTGCTTTAAGCAATTTATCCGCGTGTTCGCGGTATCTATCAAAGCGCTCACTCTGGTAATAAAGTTCATCCCATGCAAAACCCAGCCATTTAAGACTAAAAAGTATCTCATCCACAAATTCTTTCTTGGAACGTTCTTTATCCGTATCTTCAATTCTTAGAATGAATTTGCCTTTCTGTGACTGGGAAAAAAGCCAGTTAAATAAAGCAGTGCGGGCTCCTCCGATATGCAAATTACCCGTAGGACTAGGTGCAAACCTTACTCTAACCATTTCCTAATTTTACTCCTTCCTGCAAAGCTCTTTGATTAATTTCTAAGATATCCGCCTTTCCAGCGGGGGCCATGGCTTTAAATACCTTAAGTACTTCCTCGGTCTTTACGATCTTTTTAGCACCTAAGTAACAACCCAAAGCCACCATATTGGCCACCTTAATATTGCCTAATCCTATAGCAAGGTCCGTAAAAGGAAACTGCAATACTTTTATTCGCCCAAAACCAGAGATTTTAGCTAACGAAGAGTTAAGAACCAGTAACCCTTTATCTTTAACTCTGGACTTAAATCTTTCCAATGAAGGGTTGTTCAAAATTATCAGTGTATCGGCTTTAGTTACATAAGGAGAACCAATCTCCTGATCAGAGATAGTCACCATGCAATGGCTGGTTCCACCGCGGACCTCCGGCCCATAGGCAGGAAACCAGCTAACCTGACGGCCTTGCCGCATTATTACTTCCGCCAAAACCTTTCCCAGGAGCATTACCCCCTGGCCACCGCTGCCGGCAATAATTAAACTCTCGATCATTTAATCCTTCCCAGGGGAAACTCTTTCTGCATCACATCCCTGATCCAATCTAGTGATTCCTTAGGGGTCAATCCCCAATAAGTAGGACAAGGCGAAAGTATCTCAACCAAAGAAAACCCTAAGTTATCCATTTGATTTTTAAACGCCTGTTTTATCGCCTGCTTAGCCTTTAATACCCCTTGCGGATTATAAAAAGCTACTCGTTCAATATAATGTACACCTGGCAACAATGCCAACATTTCAGAAATCTTTAAAGGATAGCCATGTTTTTGCTGCTCTCTGCCATCAAGAGTTGTAGAAGTCTTCTGACCCAACAAGGTGGTCGGAGCCATCTGTCCTCCGGTCATCCCGTAGACCGCGTTGTTGATAAAAACTACGGTTAGGTTTTCTCCCCGATTTGCCGCGTGAATAGTCTCATTAGTGCCTATGGCAGCCAAGTCCCCATCTCCCTGATAGGTAAAAACAATATTCTGCGGCCGTACTCTTTTTATGGCAGTAGCAACCGCCAAAGCCCGGCCATGCGCCGCTTCCGAACAATCAAATTTCCAATAATCATAAGCAACTACAGCACAACCAACCGGGGCTATACCTATGGTTTTTTCTCTTATACCTAACTCATCAACTACCTCAGCGATCAAGCGATGCGCGATACCGTGTCCGCAACCCGGACAATAATGAGTAGACACATCATATAACGTTTCTGGATGAACAAATATTTTTTCCATTATATAATTTTATGAACCTTCCTGACAATCTCTTCTTCACTGGGTATCCCGCCGCCTGAACGGCCGATAAATTCTACTTGCGCAACACCATTAACCGCAAGCTTCACATCTTCAAGCATCTGGCCATAAGACATCTCGATTACCAGATATTTGACCTTTTTACTTTTTGGCTGGAATACTTTCTCCGGGAATGGCCAAAGGCTTATAGGACGGATTAACCCGACTTTCTTACCCGTAAGCCTTAATTGACCAACGGCGCTTTTTGCAATGCGCGCCATTGTTCCGTAAGCCACCAGGATTAACTTAGCATCATCCAGGAATAAATTTTCGTAGCGCACTTCTTTTTTCCTAATAATACCGTAATTCTTTTGCAGCTTAAGATTAAATTCTTCGAGTGCACCTTCGCGCAGAAAAAACGACTTAACAATATTCGGTTCTCTCCCCTTGCAACCGGTAAGCGCCCAAGGCTTCAAAATACGGGTATTGGCTTTCCTGGCAGACAACTCCACTGGTTCCATCATCTGGCCTAAAACTCCATCCCCTAAGATCATAACAGCAATGCGGTATTTATCCGCTAAATAAAAACCTGTTTGAGTTAAATCATACGCTTCCTGCACGCTTGCAGGAGCTAAAACTATTAAACGATAGTCTCCATGACCTCCGCCACGCGTAGCCTGAAAATAATCCGATTGGGCAGGGGCAATATTCCCCAACCCAGGGCCGCCGCGCATAATGTTGACGATTACCGCCGGAAGCTGAGCTCCGGAAATATAAGATATTCCTTCCTGTTTCAAACTTACTCCCGGGCTGGAAGATGAGGTCATTGCCCTGGCTCCGGCAGCTGAAGCGCCGTAAACCATATTAATCGCAGCTAACTCTGATTCTGCCTGAATAAAAACACCTCCAGAGAGCGGCATATGTTTAGCCATATAAGCAATGAGCTCATTTTGCGGAGTAATAGGATAGCCGGCATAGAAATTACACCCAGCCTGAATCGCCCCTTCGGCAATTGCCTCATTACCAGAAATCAATATTCTTTTCTTTGACATATTTATTTGTATACCTCAATGCAACAATCCGGACAGATTACCGCACACTGCATACAACCTATGCATTCATCCGTTAAATTAAATTCAACGAAGCTTAAACCCCGTTTATTTAATTTCGCGCTTTTTTTAATCAAGCCCTTTGGACAAAAACTCATGCATAAAAAACAACCTTTGCATTTATCCTGATTGATCACAATTTTAGCCATTATACATTCCCCGTTTAGAATCCGGGGTAACCGTGGATTGGTTTTTTAGAGTCTGGCGAATATTTTCAGCCAGGCCTAAAGCATTTAACCCATATTTTTCCAAAAGTAACTCTCTTGACCCATGCGGGATAAATGCAGAAGGCAAACCTATGCGCATAACCTTCACATCTAATTCCTGAGCAACAGCACTGCCAAATCCCGCATCCTTTATTCCTTCCTCCACAGTAAAAACTAATTTTGTCTTTGCACAAACATCTTTCATTAATACGATATCCAAAGGCGCAGCAAACCGGGCATTAATTAAACTTCCGAATAATCCCTCTCGATTTAATAGCTCAATAGCATCCATGGCAACCGAGACCATGCTTCCTAAAGCAATAATTGTGAAATCCTTCCCCTGTTTGATTATTTCTGCTTGGCCTAATTTCAATGGCGCCGACAAATTGCTGCCTAAAGAAGTATTGGCGCGAGGATATCTTATGGCTACCGCTTTACCCAGACCTAAAGCAAAATCAAGCATTGCCTCAAGCTCCCGCCCATCTTTTGGAGCCATAACTATCAAATTCGGGATGCTCCTTAAATAAGCAATATCAAATACACCTTGATGTGTAACTCCATCTTCCCCCACAATTCCTGCCCGGTCAATAGCAAATATTACGGCTAGCTCCTGCAATGCGACCTCCTGGATAATCTGGTCATACGCTCGCTGCAGAAATGTAGAATACACCGCTACCACCGGTTTAAATCCTTGCTTGGCAAGCCCTGCCGCAAAACAAACCGCGTGCGCCTCGGCTATCCCTACATCAAAAAATCTCTCCGGAAAACTATCACGGAATTTATTAAGCCCGGTTCCTTCCGCCATGGCTGCTGTTATCGCCAAGATCCGGCTATCCTTATTCCCCAGCTCCACTATTTTATCACGGAATATCTCCGTATAACTTTTTAACTCGGGTGAAGATTTCTTAGGCATAGCCTCACCGGTATTTATATCAAAACAGCTGACCCCATGAAATCTTACAGGATTTTCTTCAGCAAAAGAACAACCCTTGCCTTTTTTAGTAACTACATGTAAAAGCCGCGGCCCCTTGATGTTGATAATATTCTTTAATGTATGCGTTAATGCTCCCAAATCATGCCCATTGATGGGCCCAAAATAACGGAATCCTAATTCTTCAAAAAGCATCCCGGGAACAAATAACCCTTTTAACCCTTCTTCGAATTTACTCATAAGCTTTATCAGGCGGCTTCCCCGGGGAACGCGACTGGTCAGGAAATTCACCAAATTATCATGAAAACGGTTGTAAACCGGCAAAGAAATAATCTTATTTAAATAGTTACTAATCGCCCCCACATTGGGGGCAATACTTAATTCATTGGTGTTCAAAACCACTAGGATATCTTTTTTCAGGTGTCCGGTATTATTCAAGCCTTCAAAACAAAGTCCGCCGCTTAAAGACCCATCTCCGACTACACAAACAACCTTAAACTGCTCCTCCATGGGCAAAAGGTCCCTGGCACAAGCAAGACCCAGGCCTAAAGAAACAGCATTTGAGCTATGGCCGGTAGTAAAAGGATCATAAACCGATTCCTCCCGGGAAGGGAACCCGCTTAAACCCTGATACTGCCTGAGCGTAGAGAACCTGGAATTACGCCCGGTTAATATTTTGTGCGCATACGCCTGATGCCCTACGTCAAAAATAATTTTATCTTTTGGAGTATTTAAACAATAATGCAAAGCAATAATCAAATCTACCGCCCCGAGGCTTGAGGCAAGATGGCCGCCGGTATGAGAAACAACTTCAACTAATCTTGCGCGCAGCTCGACAGCCAAAGAATTAAGCTCCTCTAAACTTAACCCCTTTAAGTCTTGCGGTGAATTTATTCTTTCTAATAACATATTTATTTATCTTCCCCTGTGCCCGTATCATCAAAGTTTTCTAAAGAAAACTTTCCTTCTTTCTTCATCAATAGCTCCACCTTACGCTGCGCGTCAGCCAAAGTCAATGAACAGGATTGCGCTATTTTTACTCCTTCTTCATATTTTTTAAGCGACTCTCCAAGAGTAAGCTTACCGCTTGAGAGATCCTCAACAATCTTCTGCAATTTCTTTAAATCCTCTTCAAAGATCGGTTTTTCTTTCATCTGTAAATACCTCCTGCACTAAACTCGTAAATGCTCCTTTGTGTAAAATTGTTTTCAGCCGGTCACCCGGTTTTATCTGACCGGCATCTTTGAGTATTGAGCCTTCGGAGATAAGCATACTCAAGCTGTAACCGCGGGATAAAATAGACAAGGGGCTTAATGTGCCCAATCTTTGGATTAATGAACTGCTGCGCTCTTTTGCCAACTCTAAAGAATGCCGCATATTATAATTTAATCCCGAGAATAGCTCATCCAGTAACTGCTGTTTTTCTAACAAGCGATCAGCCGGGCTCTTAAGCATATGCGTAAGAGCGACAAGCCTGTTTTTTAAATCGCCCATTGCATCGTTAATGGAAAAATCAAGCTCGTGCCTAAGGCCGGATAAATCAGAAAGCAGGGCATTTTTTTTATCTATGATAATTTTTGCCGCTGCAGAAGGTGTCTCCACAAAAATATCCGCTACCAAATCCGCAAGAGTAGTGTTAATCTGATGCCCCACCGCTGAAATAACCGGGAGACTGGAATTATATATTGCCCTGGCGACAATCTCTTCGTTAAACGACCAGAGGTCTTCAGCACTACCGCCTCCACGGCTTACGATAATTAAATCAATTTTGCCAAAAGAATTTAATTCCTCTACCGCCGCGGCAATCTCTCCGGCTGCATGTTCTCCTTGCACACGTACAGAACGGATAAGCACATCCACACATGGCGCGCCCTTTTTGAGAATCTGCAGAATATCACGCACTGCCGCGCCCTTACTGGATGTGACAATGCCCACGGAAAAAGGCATTAACGGCAACGGTTTCTTATGCGCAGGATCAAAAATCCCTTCCTTCTCTAGCCTTTTCTTTAGCTGTTCAAAGGCTAACTGTTGCGCACCCACTCCCTTTGGCTCAATTCTCTCGACAATAATCTGATACTGACCGCGCGGACCATAAACATCTACTTTTCCAAAACAAATAACTTTCTGGCCATCTTCAAGTTTAAACCTTAACCCTTTATTGGCATAGGCAAACATCGCAGCCAAGATAATTGCGCCCTCATCTTTAAGCGAGAAATAAAAATGCCCACTGCTGGCGGATTTAAAGTTAGAGATTTCGCCTTCAAGCCAAACCTCTCCGATTTTATCCTCAAACAGCCCCTTAATCTTTTGAGTTATTTCAGAAACAGTATAAATATGTCTACTTGTTTTCTGCATTTTTTACGGGTTCTTTAGTAGATTCTTTTACCGGTTCTTTAGCGGTATCCGCTTTTATTTCAACAGGCGGCGGCAGGGGTTTTTTCTTAAAAACCAAAAGCTGTACCGAATACGGGTTCATCTCCACTGTTTCAACGTATTCCTGGCTAAAATCTACTTCTTTCTCGCCTTTGGCTTCAAAGGCACAATTACTGCTACAGCTGCTATCCATCAAATACCGGCTCAGTAAATATATTTCTTTTGCGCCCTTGAAAGAAACCTTGATCTTACGATTAGTGGTTGAGAATTTTTTGGCTAAACTATCCAGCTCTATGGCGCGGCTAAACATATCTTTGGCTTTGGGAGTAAGACGTAAAATGGACAGATCAGTTTGTCCGGAAATAATCTTATCGATACGATCGGATTTTACAATACTTAAGACAGCCTTTTTTTCTGCGCTGCTTAAATAAACGATATCGCGGGATAAATAATTCATCGCCGCTGCCGGGTCAATATAATTATAGATGAGTACGGCAAAATAATCCTGGGATTTCGTGGGGATTACACCGACAAAATCATCGCTTAACTGAACCGGCAATAGTTCATTGCCCAGCAGATTAAGCATGCGCAGGGTATTATAACTGGCTTTTGCGTATCCCTTATAGTCTGAGTGTTCGCCATCAAAAGAAAAAACTCCCAGGTTCCGGATTACCTTCTCTTTATTTCCTCCAAAATCCTCGAGACAAAAATATGTCTGGTAGTCCACTCCGGCTTCCTGCATATTCTTTATGCGCGCCGGAATGTAGCTGGCGGCAACATAAGCATTTACCCCTCTCTTGGAAGAAATATTAACACCGTTGTCAAAATTCCATTCGTCAATAACCAGGGGCAGGCTGTCTTTAAAATTAAAATAACTTAACCATTCACGAATAAGCTTGGTAAAAGGTTTGTTGTAAATAGTTACCTGTTTCTCCAGATCCGGGTCAGAAGAGTAAGCGTGCCATGATATGAAATCCAGCGGTAATTTATAGTTAGAACAATATTTTATTAATTCATAAATCAAGCTGCGTTCGGGGAAAAGAATGCTGTTAGTTTCAATGTTCGCAAACCAGCAGCTTGTTGAGGGCCCGCCTAACGGAATATCCATTTTTGTCTCTTGGCGTAACTCTTTTACCGCTTCGGCGACAACGCGGTAGAGAGCAAAATACTCCGATTTTTCACCTAAGAAAAAATCTCCCAGGTCCGGGGCATTCCAAACTTCATACCATATTTTATACTTTTTATTACAGCTTAAATTGCGTATAGTATCTTTGACCAGCTCTTTATACGCGATTAAATTACGCACGGAGCTGTTTTTGTCAAGCACCCTGCCTAGCCCGGAAGGAGTACCGAATAAATCCAAGATAACCGTCCCCCCGCTATCACTTATCTTCTTAATAATCTCTTCATAATTTTCTAAAAGTTTAGCCTGGGCATCCTCATCTTTAGACAGTTGAGCGATCTCCCAGAGGTTGTATTGAATGCGATAAAAATTATTAAATCCCAGATCCTTCTGCCAGATATCCAGGACGTCTTTAATGGCCAGTGTTTGCGGCCAACTTATATCACGATGCGCTCCCCTGCCGCTTAAATCAATACTCGTTTTATATATTTTAGGAAGAGGGGTTGAAGAAGAACCAAAATCTAAATTTACCTCTAGTTCATCTGGTGTTTGGGCAAAACAAAGATTAATCCAAAAGAATGGCAATAAAATTAGAAATAATAAAGCTTGGGGCAGTATAATTGGTTGTTTTTTGATCATCTAAACTTTTTTTTGCACTCTTAAAATCGAATTCGCCTTGCCGGTGACTTCATCTATTTCTATGATCACGCCATGCAATTGAATATTCTCTTCCGCCACTTCCATTTTTACCGGAATAGAACTTAGGAAACGGGTAAGCACATCCTCTACTCTTCTGCCAATCACTGAATCATAGGGCCCGGTCATACCCACATCACTTATATAAGCAGTTCCTTTGGGCAGGATCTTCTCATCAGCGGTCTGTATATGTGTATGTGTGCCCAAAATAGCGGAAACCTTGCCATCCAGATACCAGCCTAACGCTATCTTCTCAGAAGTAGCTTCCGCATGCACATCCACTATAATAATTTTAGTCTCTTTTACCAATTCCTCGGCGGCCTTAAATGCGGCTTTAAAAGGACAATCCAGAGCCTCCATAAAAACCCGGCCATTAACGTTGATTACTCCAATCTTAACCCCTTTTTTGGATTTAAACACCGCTGCCCCCCGGCCTGGAGCGCCGCTGGGAAAATTCAAAGGCCTCAGGATCCTTTCTTCACGATTAATCAATTCAAAGATCTCGCTCTTCTTCCAAATATGATCTCCGGAAGTAAGCACATCCACTCCCGAAGCAAGAAGCTCTGTGGCAGCCCTTTGAGTAATACCCGAACCGCCAGAAGCATTCTCCGCGTTAGCAATCACAAAATCTATGGCATACTCCTGCCTGAGAGGAACAACCAATTTCTTAATTGCCTCTCTTCCTGGACTGCCGACAATATCTCCAATAAAAAGTACTTTCATGACTGAATAATATCCTCATTAACCCCGCTGTACTTTTTCACAAACTAAAAGTGCTCAAATTCGGCCAAAGCTTGTGGCCTTGTTTACTTGGCGTACTCAATAGCGCGCATCTCGCGGATTACCGTAACTTTAATTTGCCCCGGGTACTCCATGCCTTCCTCAATCTTCTTACGTATATCTCTAGCCATAGTAACAGCGTCATTATCGTTTACTTTTTCCGGCTGCACAATTACACGGATCTCCCGTCCAGCCTGAATAGCAAAAGATTTTTCAACCCCCTTAAAAAGATTGGCAATGGACTCCAATTTGTCCAAACGTTTGACATATGTCTCAAGAGTCTCACGTCTGGCTCCGGGCCGTGCGGCACTGACTGCGTCAGCAGCTACAGCTAAAACCGCATACAGACTCTGCGGCACAGCCTCTTCATGATGCGATTCAATCGCTCCTACTACCTCCGCACTTTCATTGTATTTTTTCGCTAGATCCGCTCCTAACTTGGCATGCGTGCCTTCAACCTGATGATCTACTGCTTTGCCGATATCATGCAAAAGCCCAATTCTACGGCCAAGTTTAAAATCAAGCCCCAGCTCTGAAGCCATTATCCCTAATAAGAAGGAAACCTCCTTAGAATGCTGCAAAGCATTCTGGCCATAGCTGGTACGGTACTTGAGCCTTCCCAAAAGTTTGATTATTTCAGGATGCAGACCATTAACCCCTGCCTCAAAAGCCGCCCGCTCACCTTCTTCGCGGATTTTTTCATCCATCTCTTTCTTGGTCTTCTCTACGATCTCTTCAATACGCCCAGGGTGGATTCTTCCGTCAGAAATAAGTTTTTCGAGGCTCAAACGGGCGATCTCCCGGCGTACTGCATCAAATCCGGACAAAGTAACTGCTTCAGGAGTATCATCAATAATCACATCTACCCCCGTTGCCATCTCTAAAGCGCGGATATTCCTGCCTTCCCTGCCGATAACCCTACCCTTCATTTCGTCGTTAGGCAAAGTTACCACACTTACAGTTGACTCCACGGTATGCTCTGCTGCGCAACGCTGGATAGCCAGGCTTAAAATCTCGCGGGCTTTCTTATCCGCGGTACTACGCACCTCTTCCTCCTGGCGTCTGATAAATACCGCTTTTTCATTATTCAACTCTTCATTAAGGCGGCCAAGTAAGATTTGCTTTGCCTCTTCAGCCGAAAGAGAAGAGATTTTCTGCAGTCTTTCTTTTTCCTCTGCAACTAAAGCGTGTAACTGGCTATCTTTTGATTTTAAAACTTCTTCCTGCTTCTTAAGATTATCATTGCGGGCATCTATCTCTTTTTCCTTTTTCTCCAATAGATCCAGCCTACGATCAATATTCTCTTCTTTTTGCGTCAATCTCTTTTCGAGATTTACAATCTCCTGCTTACGATCTTTAGTCTCATGCTCAAAATCCTGGCGCATACGATGCAAAAGATCTTTAGCTTCTAATTCCGCCTCTCGGCGCTTATCCAGGAGCTCTTTATTAGCTACCTCCAGAATATGTTCTGCTTCGGCTTCGGCGCTTTTGAGCTTTTTCTCGGCAACATGTTTCCTTAGAAAATAGCCGGAATACGCAGCAGCTAAAGCAATAAATATTATTATTACTATGTTAAGAATCATTTTATCCTCCCAGTTAAGCTTGCTGATTAAACTTCTTACAGGAGATTAGGAGAAGATAACTTGCTTGACGTTTACGTCGTAATTAGTGGTGGGGATTAGGGGTAAGATTTGGAAATCAAAAGCCAGGCCTATGGAAGGCGTTTTATCAGAAAGTGTGCTTAAGAAACGGTCATAGCAACCTTTGCCACGGCCCAAGCGATTGCCCTTTTTATCAAAAGCCAGGCCGGGGACAATAATCAGATCCAAATCCTCTGGCTTAACCAGTGCTTTTGATACGGGCTCCAAAACACCATAAGGGCCTTTTTTTAATTTAGAGTGATCTTCTAATATAGCTGGCTGCATAATTTCTTTATCTTTTCTGCAAACTGGCACGCATATAAGCTTACCTATTTTTTTGGCTTTCCTAATCATCTCTTCTGTGTTTACTTCACCACCAAAGGCGACGTAAAACATCACTATCTTTGCCTTCTTAAAAACCTTATTCCTTAAAAGTTTATCTCGAATAATCTTACTTTTTCGGTTTCGGTCTTCCTCCTTCTGAGTTTTTAATGCTAAAAGAATTTTACTACGTATTTGATCTTTTGTCAACATAACTCGCCTTACAAACAGGTCTCCCCGTCATGAGTATGAGCTTTATCATCAAACGGGACTGCCTTTCCTTGTTTTTTATAATAATCCTTTAAAGCAGAGCGCAGGGCCTCTTCCGCTAAAACCGAACAATGCATTTTAACTGGAGGCAGGCCACCTAATGCTTCAGCAACCGCATTATTAGTAATAGTCAACGCTTCAGAGATAGTTTTACCCTTAACCATCTCTGTAACCATGGAGCTGGTAGCAACTGCCGCTCCGCAGCCAAAAGTCTTGAATTTTACATCTACGATTGTTTCATTTTCAATCTTTAAATACATCTTCATTACATCACCGCAAACAGGATTTCCGACGGTACCGATACCGCTAGCATCCGCAATCTCTCCGACATTACGGGGATTGGTAAAATGATCCATAACTTTTTCGCTGTAAGGAAGTTGTTCTGCCATATTTATTTCATTACCAGCTTATGTGGCCTTGCGGCCTTGCGGTAATCCCGCTCTTTATGAATTTCTCTGATCTTATCCAAATTGTTCTTCTTTTCTAACTCCCTATAAATCAAAACCCAGGCGCAATCCTTTTCTTTATCCACTTCGCATTTACCCTTATCCATACCGCCGCATGGCCCATTTAAAAGGCTTTTAGGACAAAGCGTAATTGGACAGATCCCCGCAGTCTGCTCTAAAACACACTCTGCGCACATAGAACACTTTTCATAGAAATTTCCCTGCGCATCCATGACTGCGCCAAAAATGGTATTATTGGCTGGTATGACTGGCTGATTAAAGCGGTTATTGTCTTTTACTGACTGCACACCCAAACCACAAGCTAAAACTAAAACAACCTCGGCATCACGTAAGGCCTTTATATTTTTGGCTAACTCTGTCTTAATCTGCGCAGCAACGCAAGGAGCGCCAGGCAAACACATTCCCAAGATCGTCTTTCTTTCGGCCTCCAGAAGCGCCTTCATCTTATCCAATTCAGGCTGGCCGCCGCTCTTACAGGTCGCAGCGCACTCACCGCAACCTACCAAGAATATTTTATTATACCCTTTAAGACCGGACAATAACTCATCTAATGATTTTTGCTGGCTAACTATCATAATGAAAATTTTAACACAGTTTTGTATCTATCTCAAGAGTAAAAACAAGCACCTTATAGATTTTATCCAGCGCAGTCCTTGATTGAGCGATAGCGAAATCAAGGACAAAAACACCCTATAGCTTTGGCCTAGCGCAGCCCTGCCGAGTTTACGAAGCAGGATAAACACCTATATTTATTCCCGAAAATATTCCTCCATGGTTTCAAAAAATTCTTTGTTCCTTTGTTTTTTTTCGCCAATAATATCCTCCAGCTCCACATCATCCCACCCGTCTGAATCTCCAGCTGCTTGCACATCTACGAATTTATTAAGCAGGCCACCTTGCTCCAGGAAACGGGAAACCTGTGTAAACACCGAACCGCCGCCGTCCATAAAACTCCTGGGAGATCTATCAATGTGCGGTTTTAATAAGAATAAATTTGTTTTTGCCCGCGTAGCCGCAACATAAAACAAGCGACGCTCCTCTTCGACCTGATCATCTGTCTCTAATGACAGATAAGAAGGAAGGTGTCCTTCAGCAACATAAATTAGAAATACCGTATGCCATTCCAAACCCTTTGCCGAATGTATGGTTGAGAGGGTAAGCGGCGCATCATCCCTGTCTCTTTTACCTGCTTCAATCAGGCTTCTCTCCGGAGGCTCTAAAGCCATATCTACTAAAAATTGCTCTGTTGTTTTATAGCGCTCAGCTATTCTTAATAACGAATCCAGGTCATTTAAACGCTTGTTAAAATCATCATACTTAATTTTTAGTAATGGTTGATAATAACCAAGAAATTTCTCAATTATCTTATCTGGGGCATCGCGCTGGCAATCTACGCTTTTTAACAACTCGAGCAGCTTGCGTAAATCTTCATTCTTATGCAACAGCTGTTCATCATTGGTATTATTTATAACTGCCTCAATAATTTTGGTTGCAGTTTTAGGGCCTATTTTAGGAATTAATAAAAGCACACGCAGCCAGCTCACCTGATCTTGCACATTATAGGCAATACGCAAATAGCTTAAAATGTCTTTTATGTGCGCAGCTTCCACAAACTTCTGGCCGCCATATTTTGCGAAGGGAAGATTTCTACTGGCGAGTTCAACCTCTAAATCATTAGAATGCCAGCCTGAACGAAAAAGCACAGCTATGTCTTTTAAAGCTATCCCCTCTTCTCTTAACTCCAGGATTTTATCCGCAACAAATCGCGATTGCGAATTTTCATCAGCACAATCCAGAAAAATCGGCGTGTTTCCTTCTTTCTTCTTAGTATAAAGGTGTTTTTCGAATTTTTCTTTGGCTTGAGCGATAACGGCATTAGTCAAATTTAGGATCGGCTGGGTAGAACGGTAGTTTTCTTCCAGAGTAATGATCTTGGTGTTTTTGAAGATCTTTGGAAAGTCAATAATGTTTTTAAAATTAGCTCCCCTGAAAGAATAAATGCTTTGGGCATCATCCCCAACTACCATAATATTAGCGTGGTCTGCCGCCAAAAGACAGGCAATATGCGCCTGAAGCTTATTGGTATCCTGATACTCATCAACCATAATGTATTTATATTTAGCGGAAAGACTTGCACGCACATCTTCGTGTTTACTAAGTAGGTTTTTCAAAAAAACCAGCAGGTCATCATAATCCAAAAGCGATTTTTGACGTTTGTATTTATTATATTCCTGGCGGATCTTCTTAATCTCCTCGGTAAATTCCATAAATTGAGGGTATTCGTCATAGAGAACATCCGTAATCTCTTCGGATTTATTTACACTCTTAGAGATAACTTCTAGAATTGCGTGTTTACGCGGAAAGCGTTTTTCGGATTTGTGATACCCTAATTGTGTGCGCACTAAATTTACCGCATCTTCCGCATCCGCTTGATCAAGGATAGTAAAATTATTATTAATCTCTAAGAGTTTTGCGTATTTTCTTAAGATCATGTTGGCGAAAGAATGAAAGGTGCCTCCGGATATTCTCTTACAACGTTCATCTAAAAGCAGACTTGCCCGACGCAACATTTCTTCAGCCGCCCTGCGCGTAAAAGTGAGCAACAAAATCTGCTCCGGTTTAACTCCTTGTTCAACTAAATAGGCCACCCGGTGCACCAGGACGCGTGTTTTACCGCTTCCTGCGCCGGCGATCACCAAATACGGGCCGTTTATTGATTCAACGGCTTCCAGCTGCGCCTTATTAAGTTCGTTTTTATAGTCTATTATTTTGTGCATGGGAATAATTTGTGCTTATCATTCTATCCCCTGACAGGTTTATTGCAAGACAAATATTGGCAGAAAAGATAAAAGGGGCGTTCGTTTAAGGTTGCCCTTCAAGGCCGATGAGCTCTTAAAAGGCAGGACGCCCCTTTTAAACTAGGCTGCTCTAAATTATTTAGCGCACTATTTCTAAAGACTCCTTCTCTGCCACAGTAATCTTTGCTAAAACTAACTGCATTTCACTGGCCGATTTATTTGATTCCAGGAGCGCCAACATCTCTTTTAACGATAAATCTGTACTAGTTGCCCTATCTTCCTGAAGCCTGAGTATATCGGCAATGCAAGCTAAGATTTTATCTATGTCTTGCCCCATATCTTTCTTCCTGCAACAAGACTGTAAATATTCCCTGATTCTTTCACTGGAAGGAATAATTCCGGCTTTAAGCATATTTTGAATCTGGCCCAAAGATTCATCCAGATTAATACTGGCCAATGGCATGGCTACCGGAACATTGCCTAAAGGCAGATTGGATACCCGCTGAATAGAGGCAGGCATGGTACGAAAATCGATACCGCCCTTAACATCTTTAGTTTCTACCATCAAAGAGGAATCGCGATCTTCTTTAACCCGGGAACCATCTTGTTTTGTTTTAATGGGAGAAGATGCCCCTGCCATGGGTTCAACCTGTATTACTAAAATAGATGCCGATTCTAAAATCCCCGCATCTAAACCAGGCAACAACTCTAACGCTTGTTTTACATATGGTAAATCTTTCGGATTAAATTGTATTTCTACTTGTCCTCTAGTATTTGCTTTACTTCTCGATAGGCGCCCATTAATAATACTGACCATTGCCAATGGAATCAAAGAATTCTTAAGGTCCTCTAGAATTCTTATGCGTGTTTGACGTCTCGTAACAATCCCCGATTCTCCGCGTAAACGGTCTAAATTATTAACTTCAATAATATAGCGGTTAAGCGCAATAAAGGCCGATTCCGGTTGCCCCATAATTCCATTAATTATATTCCTTAATCCCTCTGAACCAGAGATTGATTTGTTTAACACAGATTGCTGCAATTGTCTGCGGAACTGTTCATTTTCAACATCAAAAACAGTGATTAAAAGTCTTTTATCATAATCAAACCAAACAGTCCGCGGTTGTCTACCCCCTTTTGCATTAGGCGTAGTAAGAACATCAATAAGAATCTCTTCCGAATCTTTCGCTACTTTGCTTCTTATCTGCTCTATTGTTATTGGAGAACTAGAGGCTGATTCTGACCTCCCAAGCGGTGAAATAATGATAGCAGCATCTAATTTCCGACGGATAAAATTTTTTAAGCCTGACAATTCTGCCTCTCGCCCAACAATTTCGTTTCTATATCGCTCTTTTAACCTGGCAGCGATTGCGCTTAACTTTAACTCAAATTGCTTCAGAGCATTATTCCTCCCGCTACCCTCAGGTAAATGTATGATACCAATATACTCCGCTCTTAGTGTGTCTATGGTAGGGGTTTCCTTCAGATATCCTCCAAGATAAGCTACCAAAAGCAAATTCCTTTTTATGGGTTTATCCAACCTATACTCTGGGGTCTTAACTATGGTAGCAACATCTTGCGCGACAAAACCTGCCATATCAGTTGATGTGGACGGCGGAACGGTTATTTTGAGTCTATACCCCTGGGCACTGGTAATATAAAAATAGTAATGTGAAAATGTCTCCATCCCTTCAAAATCATGTGGCAAAGCAAATGATTCTATACCAGTTACCCTTTTCTCCCCCCAGGCTTGGGAAAAGATATTGCGCAGATTTTCCGCATAATTTTTATGGCTAAACCGTATTTTGGTTTCTCCATGTAATTCATGCCCTATATCTACATCATCTATCGCAGCAAGTTCGATAAAACCTTTATCTGCCAGGTATGCTGCACTACCAAAAATCTTTGGCTTTACATTTTCCCGCAGCGCTTCAGGAATGGCCGCTTGCAGAATCTGCTGCAATGCACTGAGGTTTAGACGGTCATCCTGAGTAAACACAGAATCCACCGGAGAACTGACGAAAGATTCCGATTGCTCAATAGGAGAAGAGCTATGCGTATCGAGAGATTGCTTAATCGCATTCACTTTCTCTAGGATCCTAATCCCACCTGCAACGTGTGCATCAGGTAATTGGATAAGATGACCATCGTTAATAAGATTTCCTTCTTCGGCGGGTCCAACATTAGCTACTAAGGCGCCTTTTTGGACGAATTGTTTAGCCAGAGCCCAGTCCGACACATGGCGATTCCCCGCAGAATCAACCATTATCAGTGTTTCTCCCGCTTTTACGTTTGCTTCAACAAGGGTCTCGCTGGCTGCCTCGGGCTTATGGTCTATGAATATTTTTAATACTCTTGGGTCAGATTCAGCAAAGAGCACATAAGGAATTTTTCCTCCCTGCGCTTGAAAATAGAAAAGTAATTGTCCTGCCGCTTCTTTTCTGTCAACTCCCGGCTTAAGCTTAACCCGGATTTGGTATCCTGCATCCCAGACCCCTTCCGTTTTATTTCCAAGCGCATCATAGGATCCTTCGGTAATCCACCTCCTATCTGCTGCCCCTATAATATGCGCTCCGCCATACCCCCTAATAATAATAGGCTTACTCAGAACAAAACCCATCTGCTGCATACGCAGGTCAATGCGTTTTTTAACACCCGTAGTAGTCTCCTCGCTAATAACAATAATACGTATACCCCGCCTATCCAGTTGATATAGTAATTCTGCCATCTTCCCTGAGATGGGCTGTCCCGCGGGCGCAAGAGTCCCATCCAAATCGAGGATTACGGCTTTTATTGTATGATCTTTTATCCTTTGTTCTATAACCGCATCCGGAGTAGTAGATATCTTGGTCTGCGACTGACTAGAAGAAATAACATTTAGATTTTCCGCAATCTCAAACCCCAGACTGCGGTAGAATTTTATAAAATCACGGCTGAGGGCTTCTTTTCTTGCCCGGGCAAGTTTTAGAAACTCTCCGCTACTCTTTAATTTCTCTTCATTACTATGCATTACATCAAATCTAAAAACAGCGTATGGCCGAAGCATCTCCACATATTCATCAGCGCTCAACTTCTCTGCCTCGGCAAGTACTGAACTTACCTCCTGCCAGGCCTCCTCCAATGAAAGGGCACATGTGCCTTTCCGAATTGCCTCCAAAACAAGATTGTAGATAGGAATGTAAGATACATTACCTGCCCCATTGATGCCAGCGTTAGGATTATAATCTAGAGCGAGCCTTTCCACACGATTATCGGTATATCCGATGTATTTATACGCCTGAGATTTATCAATGGCGCGGACGCTGGAGCCGACTTTAAGGAAACTCCCGCCGTGCGAATCGTGCTGTGAAACTAACCAATCCAATACCTGTTCCCTTACAATGCGACGCAAGGTTTCCTTTGATAGATGTTGGGTAAAGTTTCTACCGTACTGCCTGATTTCAGACCAAAGCGAACCTTGGTTATCAAACCACTGCACCAGAGTGCCAAATACATTGCCTATTCTTACAACCGCTACCCCCATGGAATCGTTAAGCCTTAAGCGTAGCGCAGTTTTATATACCACGTCATCAACGAGCGCGCGATGCAGGCGCTGGCGCGGATATTCTTTGAACATCCACTTAACGCCTACTTTATCAACATAGTTACGATGCCCAGTTCCATCTACACTGCCTCCGGAGATCCCTTCTGAGCCCACAGGTGTAAGCACAGGAGCATAATCCGGCACCGCTGAAAGCAATGCTGTCATATCTTTCTCTCCGTGCAAAAGCATGGTTTTCATAGTCTGCAGGGAATCAGTGCTTCCGGAAGTCCCTATAGGTGAAGAGGCCTGTCTGCCTTGATCTAACGGCGAACTGGATGCTGATAAATAATTCTCTCCCGGAGAACTTAAACTGCCGGTTTGGATTCCAATACCATGTCTTTTGAAAATTTGCTCCAAAACCGGATACTCCCTAGCTTTCTTTGCGGCTTCGCTTTCAAATTGCAACCCGTCAAATATCAGGGGCATTATCTCTTGGCTATATCCCGGAACAACTGTTTCCAAGAATCCCAAACTCCTATCCAATTCCGGATTAATGTTCACCGTGTTGCCAATAATAACGCCCCTATCCTCCAGATAACCCCTCAGTGCCTTTACTTCTTCTCCTCTGCTATGAATCTCATATATTCTTTCCGCATTAAAACTACGCACCGGACCAGATAAAATATTTGCCAGTGGGTCGCTAAAGAAAGCTTGTTCATACGCTTTCAAGAGTTCATCAAAGGTGAGTTTACCAGAATAATCTTTAAGCTCTACCTCGGATACATCGGTCAATTGATAAAATCGGATAAAATACCGTCCGTCTTTTTTATCTACAAATGCATATTCGGCGAAGCGGGCAAGATACTCATCATCGGAGTTATGCTCATCCCCAAGCGCAGCACTGACTATTCTGGAGGTTTGCGCTTCATGAATCATCGCCCATGAATCAATATGCCAAAGGGCATAGCGTTCGGCCACTTCCTCCATGGCATCCTCATGCCAAAACCCTGTTCTAGCCTCATATTGTTCTGGTGAAACGCCTTCCCTTAATATCGGCGCGTATTTTACCCCCAGAGCTTCATATAAAGTTTTCATATTCTTCAAGAATTCAACTTGTTCCTGCGCGGTTTTACCGACCCTGGGTTTCAGCGGTAAATCATGGCCAAACTCATGAAAAAACGTTAAGACACCTCTGCCTGTCCGCGCATAAATAGCAGGCGGAGATCCTTTTACCCTATTCAGTATATTTAACTCGGATGCGTTCCAACCACCTGCAGCGCTTCTCTCGCGAGTCGCCCCAAGATAAATCCGGGTTCCACTTAGAATGTCCCCCCTGGGTGTTGTATGCAACGCTATCTCCGCTGCTCTTTGATCAATCACAGTTACTGCGCCTGGCCTTAAGGCTAAAACCTTAACCTCACCATACTCAAATAATTTATCTGCATAAAGATAAGGCCGCAATTCACCAACTCTGACCGATATACCTAATCCCAAAAGCCCTATAATAGCAATACGATGTAAAATCCCAATCGCAGGAATCCTGGATTTAGCATATTGAACTGCGATTCCGAGAGCTGTTGCTGAAGTCACCAAAGCAAGTGTTGTGGTATAACCGTACATAGATCCAGCAGTTATATTCCCAACGCCAAAATAACCTGCCGAAACAGCGATGACTAGATCAACCCCTAGCCCCAATGGGCTATCAATAAAATCTGCTGCGAATTCACGTAATCCCGCAACTTGATTTTGCATGAATGCGCCAAATCTTCCCCATGCCTGTGCATACCATTTGTTATCTGATGAAGATGCATCTACCGGCGAGCTGGCGGATCCTGATGGCTGCCGATATAGCGCATGTCCTTTACCTAAATACAATGGGAAAAGAACTTTACCATTAAGATCTCTACCGTTAAAATCATCGGACACGCGATTAAAAATGTGCATAGACGCACTGGTAGCAGGAAGAAGCCCCTTGACGCCGTCTTTTCCAAAAGAAAGATTCCAGGCTTCTTCGGTAAGATAAAGATCCGACTTGCCATTAACAGGCTCACCCATCCAGGCATTCGGCCTAACTCCATCTTTCGGTTGAAATCCAAAATCTTGTATCAATATCTTAACCATTACAGGTATCATAAGGCTCTCGCTAGTCCTGTCTGCCTGCGGATAAAACTCAAAGAATTTCCTAAGCAATGGTCTCAACAAATTCTTTTCCTTTAATGCATAATTGGCAGGATTAATAATTCCACCGTTTAAAGCAATATGGCCGTCAGGCGTCGGGAATCCGTAAATGAGCAAATCCGGATATCCTGCTACAGGTTCCAGCGACAGGTTTAAGCCAACCGCCCCAGCAGGCAAAGCTGCATTAGTGTAAAATTTCAAACCCTCTATCTCTATTGTCTTAGGTACCATTCCCGGCTCCATCTCAACCGGCGAGCTGGCGGATTCAATAGGTTTTTCTGTAAAAGATTGGATACTTAGCTCTCCTGAATATGGAGCTTGCGGAATCCCTGGCCTCAATTGACCGGCGATTTGACTAGTAAGCGTTATTGCCTGCTTCTGATTTCCCGGAATTCTCAATCCTGCGTTTATCGCTTCACTTACATTTCCCCCGATAGCTATTCCTCCACTCATATAATTTCTGATAGTTTGACCTTGAAGAGTATAAACCTGTTCCTTAATATTATATTCACCTTCTTTGAATGATTTCTGGTACGCCTGAAAATACGTGTCTTTAGACCAGGCCTCTTTGGAAGTAAGCCCGTTTAAATTCCTTTTGTTGATAAGTTGGCTATAAAGTCCGCTCTTACCGGAGAATTTCTGTTTAAACCACTGGGCCAAAATGAGTGAGTAGTAAACCTGCCTTAGGGGAGCATATCTTTTAGCTGTATTAACATCCTTGGTTAACTTAGGGATAATGGTTTCCCTGATCAATTCAGATGCATATTCATTAAGTTGCTTTGATCTTTCATCGCTAAAGTTATAAGTTGCCGATTCTTTCAAATAGTCCTGCTCCAACATTACCTTAAGGGTGGCTTTGTATACATAGGCGTTTTCCTGCGTTTCGCGGATAATGATTTCTCCGGGCACAATCCATGGCCGGGTTAAAGTAGGGATAGTGATATTTTCAGAACCAAAGAGCTTACCTGCTTTTTTATAGAGAGAGTCCCAATATTTTTTCCCTTCAATGGTTTGAGGAGAAGTAAATGCAGCTGTGTCTTTTTTAAGCTGTAGATCCGCCTCAAGAAGGATTTTTCCCACATCGGTTTGAACAAGATAATCATCAATAATATTTCCCGAAGAGTCAGGCCTTAAGTTTACCCAGAAAGAATCATTGGGAAGAGATATGCCCACAAAAAAATAGTTTAGCAATTCTTTGGTCGAATTCTCAAGCTCCTGGTTTTGTGGAGGTTTAAGGTCACCTTTATCTAAAATTAGCTTTAGGTTATTATTTGTATTGTCATAGGATAGATACCTTAAATGCAGGGGCCGGAATTTGTCCTGAATGAGCACATTACGCAGCCCGGTAAAATATCCAGAGATATCCAGCTGCCCGGCTACCTGGGCAAATCCGGATTGCTCCAAGATAAGCAAAAAACAAACCAATGAATAGACTATTTTAGGAAATTTTCGTCTCATTATTTTATGCTTGATTTCGGTAACTTTGCAGGCTCATCGGCCTTAATAAGATAAGTATGCCTATATAGGTAAGCGGTTTCAAGGCTAAATTGGGGATTTTGAGAAAGCGCTTTCTAAAAAACCTTGAAACCCCCTTGATTTTTATTTTATATGTGGCATGCTTGGGTTACTCTTTTTTGTTAACTTAAGTGGAGGACGGCGATAGCGAAAGCCATTGAGGATTATCCCCTCCAAAAAGGACCCTAAAAGTTAGGGCCCTTTTTGTTTTTAGAGATAACTTGAATCCGGGGAATTTCATTTTACATATGCTCGGATGATTTTTTGTTCGGTGGCAGGACGGTCTTCGGAATTTACCGGAGTATTTTCAATCTTCTGCACTACTTCTAGGCCTGAAACAACCTCGCCAAATATGGTATGCCGCATATTCAACCAAGGAGTCTTGGCGCAAGTAATAAAAAACTGGCTGCCGTTTGTATTCGGCCCGGCATTAGCCATGGCTAAAATTCCCGGACCATCAAATTTAGCTACAGGAGTAACCTCATCTTCAAAAGGCTTACCCCAAATTGACTCTCCTCCCATTCCAGTGCCCGTAGGGTCTCCGCCCTGGATCATAAAACCTTTGATTACACGGTGGAAAATCAACCCATTATAATAACCTTTCTCTATTAATTTAACAAAATTCTCGCATGCCTTGGGCGCAATATCAGCTTTTAATTTGATCTCAATATTTCCTTGGTTAGTCTCTAGAACTACGGTCTTCTCATCCATAGCAAAAACTCCTCCATAGCAGTTAATCAAACACAGGGTTAATAAAACCACAAACAGTTTTTTCATAGTTTACTCTCCTTTTTCTTTTTGTTTCTCCAGAATTATTTTTTGGGCAATTTCATTAGGGACCTGGGTATATTTATCAAACTCCATAGTGGCATTTGCCCGGCCACTGGAAAGTGAACGGAAATTAGTAGCATACCCGAACATCTCCGCTAAAGGGGCCTCAGCTGAAATAATTTTCTGGTTGGCCTTGGCGTCAATGTTTAAGATTTTACCACGGTGTGAACATATGAAGCCTACGCAACCATTTACATACTCCTCAGGGGTAGAAACCTCCAACTTCATGCTGGGTTCAAGAAACACCGGGTTGCCTTTCATAAACGCCTCTTTAAATCCGAATATAGCTGCCATTCTAAAGGCGATTTCTGATGAATCAACCTCGTGGTATGAACCGTCAACTAATTCTACTTTTACATCCACAACCGGATAGCCGCCGTAGGCGCCTTTTTGCATGGCTTCAATTACCCCCTTCTCAACCGCCGGGATAAATGAACGCGGGATTGCGCCTCCCTTAATACTATCAATAAACTCAAACCCTTCTCCGGCTTTATTAGGAGCTATCTTTAAAACTACATGGCCATATTGCCCGCGGCCACCGGATTGTTTAATATATTTGCTCTCCGCGTCTGCCGGCTTTAAAATAGTTTCCCGATAAGCAACCTTTGGCTGGCCTACGATCGCTTCAACCCCAAACTCTTCTTTTAGCCTGTCTACGATAATCTCTAAGTGCAATTCTCCCATACCGGTGAGAATAACCTCTTTGGTTTCCTCGTCGGTTTCTACTTTAAATGTGGGGTCTTCTTCTGTAAGTTTAGCCAGACCCTTGCCCAGCTTATCCTGATCACCCCGGCTCTTAGGCACAATACTCAAAGAAATCACCGGTGTAGGAAATTTTATCGCTTCCAAAATTAAAGGGTGATCCACATCGCAAAGTGTATCCCCGGTTATAGTGTCAGCTAACCCCGGCACAGCTACAATATCCCCGGCAAAAGCATAATCAATATTTTCACGTTGATTGGCATGCATCTGCACAATACGGCCGATTCTTTCTTTTTTATTTTTCAGCGCATTAAGAATATACGTGCCGGTAGATAAAATTCCTGAATATACCCGCACATATACCAGCTTGCCCATATGTTGGTCAGCCTGCACCTTAAAAGCCAGGCCGCAAAATGGCTCTTTGATATCTGCCTTCCTCTGCAATTTCTTTTGCGGATCATTTACATCTTCGCCTTCAACTGCTGGCATATCTAACGGAGAAGGTAAAAAAGCGACAATCGTATCCAATAGTTTCTGCACCCCCTTGTTCTTAAAAGATGCGCCACAGGTAACCGGAACCATTTTATTAGCGATGGTCCCCTGGCGGATAGCTTGATATAATTCAGCCTGGGTAATTGATTCTTCTGATTCCAAAAACTTTTTCATTAAATTCTCATCCAAGCCAACTGCGCGTTCTACCATAATATGCCGGTATTTTATCGCCTGCTCCTTATACTCTTCCGGGATTTCGCTAACCGTAAATTCCTTTCCCAAAGATACCTCATCATAGATATAAGCCTTCATCTCAATTAAATCAATCACTCCGCGGAACTTATCTTCACTCCCTATGGGAATCTCCAAAGGAATAGCATTGGCCCCTAAATCTTTCTCGATACCGTTTAATACGCTAAAAAAGTCAGCTCCAGTGCGGTCCATTTTATTTATAAAAGCAATCTTGGGAACATGGTATTTATCCGATTGTCTCCACACTGTTTCTGACTGTGGCTCTACTCCTCCAACAGCGCAAAATACCGCTACTGCGCCGTCGAGAACGCGCAAAGAACGTTCTACTTCAACTGTAAAATCAACATGTCCCGGCGTATCAATAATATTTATGCGGTGATCTTTCCAAAAACAAGTTGTAGCCGCAGCGGTGATAGTAATACCTCGCTCCTGTTCCTGTTTCATCCAATCCATGGTTGCCGCGCCATCATGCACTTCGCCGATTTTATATGAGCGACCGGTATAAAAAAGTATTCTTTCGGTAGTAGTAGTTTTACCCGCATCGATATGCGCCATAATCCCGATATTTCTTACCTTGTCCAAACTTATGCGCGGAGTAGCCTGCGGTTTTACCTTGGGCTCTTCTGTTTTTTGTTCGGCTGCTGCGGGGAATTTTTCTTTTGGAGCTTGCTCCACTGTTTTATCAGCTACTGCTGGAACTTCTTTTTGGGTAGGTTCTACTATTTTCTGCTCAACTATTGCCGGAGTTTCTTCTTTTATAACCTCTTCTGCTTTATGCTCGTCGTCCTCAGAAGAAACCTCTTTCACCTCTTCCTTTGTTTCCACAAGGGGTTCTTTTTGCGGGGGTTCCTCTTTTTTATTTTCCTCTGTTTTTTCTATTATTTCTGGCGCAGCTTCGGCCTCTTGTTGTTTAATCTCCTCCATGGGCGGCTCTTTTGGCTTTACCCCCTGGCGAAGATGCGTGATCTCCTCAGCAAAACCCTTTAATCTTTCTTGGCTAGCCTCTAAATCCTTTTCTAATTGGGTGTACTCCTCATTCAATTTGTTAAACTCTGTCTTAGGAATCCATTCGCTAATTTTCTCTTTACGCTTAAACTCATCAATGATAGCCAAATACTCCTCAATACTCTTAAGTTGCTTTTCAATCTGATGTTTTTGTATCTGTACTTGCTCTTCCTTGAGCTTAACCTCTGCTTCTTTTGTTTCTAAAGAATTTTTTATTTCACGGATCTCCCGTGATAAATTAACATTTTTAGCAAACTCCTCCTGCAGCTCATTTTCTTTGGCAATAAATTTATTCTTTAAATCCAGGTTCTCAGGTTTTATTTTGGATAATTCTGCCTCCGCCCTAGCTACCCATTCATCCCTGCGCTTCAACTCGTCGGAAAGCTTGGCTTCTTTTCCCCCTGCCACCATAAACTCGGATTTTTCTTTTTCATATGTAACCTTGGCCTGGCTTAATTCATTTTCTAATTCAGATACCTGCTTTTGTAGCCGCTGTATTTTTTGCTCTTTATTGAACTCGGTTAAACTGGGTTCATTTGATAACGCCGGTTTCTTCTCACTTTTTTTAGGACCTGCCTCACCGGGAGTACTAAATATCCCAAAGATAGCATAGAGAACCATGCCTACACCTGAAACCGCCAATATGAGCATTACCATCGTCATCTTAATTTATCCTTTACTGCTACTGCTACGCAATTTTTCCAAGCGCTCTTTCATCTTAGCCTCATGGCCTATATCCGTAGGTTCATAATAGCGTACTTTTTTACGCGTATATTTCTGTTTTACAAAATGACCAGGGTAATCATGGGCATATTTATAACCTAAACCATGACCTAGTTTTTCCGCACCGCTATAATTAGCATCCTTTAAATCATCCGGAACCTCTTGCACTTTATTTTCTTTGATATCCTGGCTGGCCTTTTCAATTGCTAAATAACTGGCATTTGACTTGGGAGCGCAGGAGACGTAAATTACCGCCTGGGCCAAAGGAATCCTAGCTTCAGGCATACCTACGAACTCGGATATTTGTAAAGCTGCGTTGGCTAAGACTAACGCCAGGGGATCAGCATTTCCTACATCTTCCGCAGCTAATATACAAACTCTGCGGGCGATAAAACGCGGATCCTCTCCGGCGTAAAGCATCTTGGCCATCCAATAAATCGCCGCATCAGGATCAGAACCGCGCATAGATTTAATAAATGCCGAGGCAGTATCATAATGTCCATCTTCATCGTGGTCATAGATAACTGCTTTTTTCTGAATGGACTCCTGAGCAATTTCTAAATTAAAATTGATCCGGCCGTCTTTTTCCGCGGCCGTGGTTAAAACTCCCAATTCCAAAGCTGCCAGCGCCCTTCGGGCGTCTCCTTCGCAACTCTTAACTAGGAAACTAAGCGCTTTTTTATCAGCCTTGATTTTAAAGTTGCCCAACCCTCGCTCTTTATCTGCCAAGGCATTATCTATTATACTTAATAAATCTGTTATCTGAAGCGCTTTTAATTCACAGACAATCGAGCGGGAAAGCAGGGCCGAGGTAAGCGAGAAATACGGGTTATGCACTGTCGCTCCAATTAAAATTAGGTTGCCTTCCTCCACATCAGGCAAGAGCACATCTTGCTGAGCCTTGTTAAAACGATGGATCTCATCGATAAAAAGAATGGTTTTCTTTTTAATTTCCCCTGTCCTTAACTTAGAACTTGCGATAACCTTTCTTAATTCTTCAACGTTAGAGGTAGTGGCGTTTATCGCCACATAATTTGCTTTAGTGATATTGGCGATACACCAAGCCAGGGAGGTCTTCCCGCAACCAGGAGGCCCAAAAAGAATAAGTGAGCTAAGCCTGTCGGCTTCAATAGCGCGGCGTAATAATTTACCTTTGCCCAATATATGCTCCTGGCCAAAGAACTCGTCAAGGCTGGCTGGCCGCATACGCACTGCCAAAGGTAGATTGTTATCCTGGGTATTTAAAGTTTCTTGGGTGAAGAGGTCCATGTGGTGGTTAATCTCGCTATCGCTTTAGTAAGTTAGTCACGAAGGTAAAAAAAACCCCCGCAAGAGTGCCGTTGGATAGATAGTTTGAACCGTTTGCTTTCAGGTGGGCGCCCCTCTTTAAGCACACGTGCTTAAAAGAAGTATCGGCTCCCTTGAAAATAGTGTTGGTTCAATAATTATCAAAGTCTCCAACGTGCACCGCAGGGATATCTAAAAGAACTGTTTTCTTCCAAAAGAAGTATAGCACATATTTATGGTCAAAATCAACCCTATCGCGTTTTTACATTTTTCTAACGCAATTTTATACCAAAGCTGTCTTCCAATGAAGCACAGATGGAATTATGCAGAGGAGCTATTTCTTCTTCGGTCAATGTACGATCAGGCGCCCTATAGATACAAGATATGGTTAAGCCTTTAAATCCAACAGGAATTTGTTTACCCTGGTAGTAATCCACAACCTTGACCGAGGATAATAATGACGCACCTTTGTTTTCTATGACGGCAAGCAACTCTTTAACAGGTACCTCATTTTTAATCACAAAGCTTATATCTCTGGTAATTGCCGGGTATTTGGGGATACCCAAAAACTTCTTTTCCAGGTTTATATGGCCAAGTAACTTTCCCAGGTTGATTTCGGCCAAAACAACCTGCTTATTCTTAATATCAAAGGCGCTCAGTGCTTGTTCGCTTAAGCTTAACATAAAACCCGCTTCCTGCTGCCCAATAATAATATTTATTTGACCATCTTCTTGAGGCTTGAAATCATAAGCTTTAACCCCGAGCTTATTAAATAGGCTCTCCAAAATACCTTTTAAGTGCAGGATGTTAACTGCATCCTTAATTAATCCCTGATTAACCAGAAATGATTTAACTCCACATAAAGCTATACCTAAGGATGACTCTTCTAGTGGAGAATTTACTTTACCCGAAAAAACATTCGCTACTTCAAAAATATTTATGTACTCCTGTTGCTGATCCAAATTATACGACAGGGTTCGGATAAGGCTAGGTAAAAGTGTAGAGCGCAAAACCTCCTGTTCTTTGCTTAAAGGGTTTAAGATCTCAACTGGTTGAGCATCTTTGTTGATCCCTGACCTGGCAAGCAGGCTACGGTCAATCAGGCTATAAGTAATTGCCTCCTGCGAACCTAAACCACGCAGTATAGTTCTTACTTCGGAAACAATCTCCCTGCTGCCGGTAATGTTTTGTTGCGGTTTTACCGCAGGCAACGTTAGTGGGATCTTCTCATAGCCATAAATACGGGCAATCTCTTCTACTAAATCTATTTGCGACTTTATATCCTGGCGGAAACCGGGCACCTTAACTACTAAAGTATCTTTCCTCTGGGTTTTTACAACAAAACCTAACCCAGTTAATATTTGCTTAACCTTCAATACAGGTATTGCAATGCCTAACACCCTGAATACATAAGCCATCTCTAATCTAATCGCGGATTTGACTAATTTAGGTGATCCAAGGCTTTTATAAGCGCAAGGCTTTCCAGAAGCCAACGTGCGAATTAATTCCAGGGCAGAGAATGCAGCGCTCCTGGCAATCTCTAAATTCACTCCTCTTTCGAATCTATAGGCTGATTCGGATTGCAGGCCTAATTTTTGTCTGCTTTTACGTACAAGAGCGGGATTAAAAACCGCTGATTCAAGCAGTATGTTAGATGTATTGTCCGTTACCTCTGTTTCTTTACCCCCCATAACTCCTGCTATAGCCACCGGCTTATTTTTGTCTGCAATAACTAAAATCTCATGATCCAATATCTTTTGCTGGCCATCAATAGTGGTTATTTTTTCATCCGGCCTTCCCCGGCGAACATTAATAGACTGTTGGCTTAGTTGATCCAAATCAAATGCGTGCAGCGGCTGGCCTAACTCAAATAAAATATAGTTGGTTATATCCACGATATTATTTACGCTGCGGCAGCCAAGTGATTCCAATCTTTTCTTAAGCCATTCTGGTGAAGGGGAAACTTTTACATCGCGAATTATCATGGCGCTATAAAATGAACAGTCTTTTTTATCTGCAATTGAAATTTCTACCGGTTGGGTATTTTCTATTTTTATCTTTGCTGCCTGATGTTTAACTACTTTAAGTTTCGAACCGGTAAGAGAGCTAATTTCCCGTGCAACTCCTAAAATACTTAACCAGTCCGGCCGGTTAGAGGTTATTTCAATTTCCAAGACAAAATCCCCGCCTAGCTCCTCAAGAGAAACTACCTCTAGGCCTGCCATGGTCAATTTCTCTGCTAGCTCCTGGGGAGTTAATTTGATATCTACAAAATCTTTTAACCAACTGTAGCTAACTTTCACTTCTTTATGAACCTCCGTCTGAATTCTAAAACTGTTTCAAAAATCTTAAATCATTCTCAAAAAATAATCGGATATCATTGATTCCGTACTTCAACATAGCAATCCTTTCAACCCCCATACCAAAAGCAAAACCAGTATATTTACCGGGTTTATAGCCTACATGTTTGAAAACATTAGGATGTATCATGCCCGAGCCCAAAATTTCAAGCCAGCCCTTCCTTCCGCAAACAGAACAACCTTTGCCCTTACAGATAATGCAAGAGATATCTACTTCTGCGGATGGCTCAGTAAAAGGAAAGAAATGCGGCCGAAAACGCATCTTAATATCTTGCCCAAAAACACTCTTGGCAAAAAACTCTAAAATTCCCTTCAAATCCGAGAATTTGATGTTCTCATCAACCAAAAACCCTTCAATCTGATGGAACATAAAAAGATGACTGGCATCTACGGCATCCGGACGGTAGACCCTGCCGGGGACAACTATAGCTAGCGGCGGCTTATGCGTCTTCATCGCACGCACCTGCACTGGAGAGGTATGGCTGCGCAACAAAAGCTTGGGGTAATTTTTTAAATAAAATGTGTCAAAGGCATCACGCGAAGGATGATCTAATGGTATGTTTAAACCTGTGAAATTATTATACTCTGTTTCAATCTCAGGTCCTTCAACAATTGAGAAACCCATGCGGTTAAATATTCCGCAGATCTCATCAATAATCTGGATGATCGGGTGGCTGCATCCAATCTCTTGAGTAATTCCAGGCAGACCAATATCTAAAACATTGTTTTGGAAGAGATTATTTTTGGTTTTTAAGGTTTTTTCTTTTTCGCTGATAAGATCAAGCAGTTTATTCTTTAAAGCATTGACTTCTTTGCCGAAAGAGCCCCTTTCTTCTATTGCAAGAGTGCCAATTAAACCGGTCAACTCTGCCAATATACCTTTTCTACCCAGATACTTAACGCGTACCGCCTCTAAATCCTGAGGAGAAGAAAGTCCTGCTAAATCATTTTCTATTTGTGCCTGAACAAGGTTAATATCCATATTAAGAATAAAACTCCGAACAAAATAAGAATTAAATTTTTGTCCAGGTTCAACAGTGGATTAACTATTCTTCCGTTCCAAGTTTATGCAATGCCTAGGAATGAATATCTAAAGTTAACCTTTTGCCCAAAAAGACAGTCTTACTTTTTAATTTTTTCAACTATCTTATTGAAAGCTGGATTATCCCTTACTGCCAAATCCGCCAATATCTTACGGTCCAGATTAATCTTAGATTTTTTTAGACCACTCATAAATACGCTATAAGTAATACCTGACTGGCGGCAAGCTGCGTTAATACGCGTAATCCAAAGCCTGCGGAATTCTCGCTTCTTTTTCTTGCGGTCCCGGTAAGCATATCTCAGCGCATGCATCAATGTTCTTTTTGCCTGCTGGTATTGCTTACTGCGGTCACCCCAAAATCCTTTTGCCTGCTTTAATACCTTCTTTTTTCTTTTACGAGTTGCTACACTGTGTCTGGCCTTTGCCATATTTTTCTCCTTACCCGAGGGGGTACACCGGCCGGTCCTTTAAGTCCGGGTGTTAGCCCACACGGGTGTTCCAATTAAGATAACGTATTTCTATCCATAAGGTAACATAGATTTTACAAATCTTGCTTCCTTTTTACCAGAAAGCGTCCTGCGCTTCCTCAGACTTCTTATTTTACTGGTTTTTTTAGACGAAGCCAAATGGCTTTTTCCTCCGGGTGAATATTTTACCTTACCTTTTTTAGTAAGCTTGAAACGCTTAGCTACCCCTCTTTTTGTCTTTAACTTTCCCATTTTTTCTCCTAGCCCACAAGGGCACACCCGCGCAATTTTAGCCACCTGGCGAAAACTAACCCAATTCCTGTCTAGGTCAGGTGCCTTTACTAGCGCGCGGGGTGTTACTATCAACGCAATACCTATCGGCGTCGGGTGAATCATTATATCTTATTTCGGAGCAATCACAAAGGACATAATTCTACCCTCTAACGATGGCGTCTTTTCTACTTGTCCTTCGCTTTGCGTATCAATGATAAATTTATCTAAAACCTTTCTTCCTAAATCCAAATGTTCCATCTGCCTGCCGCGGAAGAAAAGATTTATCTTAACTTTGTCTTTTTTCTTTAAAAATCCTACCGCTTGTTTAACTTTGGTCTCAAAATCATGTTCATCAATATTCGGTTTAAGGCGGATTTCTTTCATACGACCCTGCTTCTGATGTTTCTTAGCTTCACGTTCTTTCTTTTCAAGGTCATACTTGAATTTACTGAATTCAATAATCCGGCAAACCGGCGGAGTAGCAGCTGGAGCAACTTCCACTAAATCTAATTCATGCTGATTGGCAATCTCTAAGGCCCTCTGTGCAGACATGACTCCCAACTGGCTACCATCATGACCAATAACCCTAACCTGCGGCGAGTTGATTCTCTCGTTGATACGAATGAACTTTTTTATAGCAACCACCTCTCTTTCTATTTATGCTGCTTAATCTGGTTCATTAAATCCTCAATAAATTTATCTAACGCAATGGCCCCCTGATCACCACTGCCCTTTTTACGTACGCTCACCTGCGCCTGTTTTGCTTCCCGATCCCCTAAAATCAAACAGTAGGGAATTTTATTTAACTCCGCGTTGCGGATTCTTTTATCCAGGGTTTCATTGCGCGTATCCATATCCACCCGTATTTGGTTTTTTTCTAACTCCTCTTTTACTTTCTGAACGTACGGAGCAACTGATTCTTTAATCGGAATTAACAAAACCTGCGTGGGGCTTAACCACAAAGGAAGCTCTCCCTTGTAATGTTCAATCAAGGCGCCGATAAAACGCTCCAGGCTCCCTAATAAAACCCGGTGCAGCATAATCGGCTGCTTTTCTTTGCCCTCAGCATCAACATAAGTTAAGTTAAATCTCTTGGGTAAAGCAAAATCACATTGAATAGTCGCGCATTGCCAGGTCCTTTTAAGCGCGTCTTTTAACTTGATATCGATCTTCGGACCGTAAAATGCGCCGTCACCCTGATTAATTTCATAAGGCAGGGATTTTTCTTTCAGCGCATCCTCTAATGCATCGGTTGCTTTCTGCCAATCTTCATCCGAGCCGATATATTTTTCAGGTTTAGTGCTTAATTCAATTTGCATATCGTTAAAACCAAAAACCTTCATCGTATCAAAAACAAAATCAATAATTGCTTTAATTTCCTGGGATAATTGTTCCGCTAAACAAAACACATGAGCATCATCCTGAGTAAATCCGCGCACCCGCAATAGTCCATGCAAAACACCGGCTTTCTCCCGGCGATAAACTGTGCCCAATTCAAATAGACGGATAGGTAAATCTTTATAACTTCTGGTTTTTGCTTTATAAATTAAAATATGTCCTGGGCAATTCATCGGTTTTAAAACAAACTCTTTTTCTTCGTCCACAAAAGAATACATGTTTTCTTTGTAATAATCATAGTGCCCACTGGTCTTCCAGAGCGCAACATCCATAATATGGGGAGTAATTACCATTTGATACCCGCGCTTTAGATGTTCTTTCTTTTCATAGTCCTCAATAATCGTACGTAGAATCGCTCCTTTGGGATGATAAAATACCAATCCCGCTCCTGCCTGTTCATGATAAATATCAAACAAACCCAGTTGTGGCCCAAGCTTCCTATGATCACGCAGTTTTGCTTCCTCTAGGGAATTTAAATACTCATCCAATTCTTTTTGCGTGTTAAAACAGGTCCCATAAATCCTTTGCAGCATGGGGTTAGTTTCAATCCCATGCCAATAAGCACCGGCAACCGATAATAATTTAAAATTTTTTATTTCTCCGGCAGATTGCACATGCGGCCCACGGCATAAATCTAAGAAAACTTCACCAGTTTTATAGATAGAAACTGTTTCGTTTGGCAAATCTTTGATAAGCTCAACTTTATAATCTTCGTTCATCTTCTTAAATAGATCTATTGCCTTGGATTTATCCAGCTCTTGGCGTAAAAATGCTTCATCTCTGGCAATGATTTTTTTCATCTCCTGCTCGATCTTAAGCAGATCCTCGTTGCTAAACGGCTCCTTTTTGTCAAAATCATAGTAAAAGCCGTCTTCAATTGATGGCCCAATGGCTAATTTTGTCTCCGGCCAAAGTTTTTTTACCGCTTCAGCCATGACGTGTGAACATGAATGTCTTAATGTAGATAGATCCATTTTTAATCATTTCCTTATCGAAAAATAAAATGGGCCCAAGTGGACTTGAACCACTGACCTTTGCGATGTCAACGCAACGCTCTAACCAACTGAGCTATGAGCCCTAAATCCAGGGTTCTTTACAATCTCCCCGAGCACAATAAGTTTTGGTCTAGCTAGGCTCTGACACGTTCTCCGTCAGAGCCCTATGTATAAGAATCTAATTGGGCAAGAAGGGAGTCGGACCCTTACGACCTTGCGGCCAACAGATTTTAAGTCTGTCGTGTATGCCATTCCACCACTTGCCCGCTAAATTTAAGGCGACGAGCGGAATTGAACCGCTGAATAGTTGTTTTGCAGACAACTGCCTTACCACTTGGCTACGTCGCCAAAACTATAAATATCTTTTTACTTCTTTAACGATATCTTCTGGCTCTGCTAAGCAACCTACCCCTACCTTACCGCAGGCAAGCACGCCTTTACGCGGAGCGATAAATTTATAACCGCAAGATTTTAATTTCGCGATGTTGCTTTGGGTAATCTTGTTATTATACATAACTTCGTTCATTGCCGGAGCGATTAAAACTTTTGCCTTAGTTGCGCAAACCGTGCAGGTTAAAAGGTCATCACAAATACCCGCGGAAAGTTTGGCAATTATATTAGCTGTTGCCGGTGCAATTAAAATTAAATCCGCTTCTTGCGCCAAAGATACATGTTCAATCTCCCAGGTATCCGGATCATCAAAGATGCCTGCCCGATAGACCCTGTTCCCGCTTAAGCTTGCGAAAACAACCGGTTTAATCAGCTCCTCCGCCTCTTTAGTCATAATTACTTTAACCGTAAACCCGCATTCTTTAAGCCTACGGATAACTTCGCACGCTTTATAAATTGCGATGCTCGCAGTTACGCCTAAAATAATATGTTTTTTTGATTTATCCATTATTCTTTCGACTTTATCTGCCTGGCCTCTATTTTGCCCTGTTCAATCTCGTGTAAAGCCACGGTAGAAGGTTTTGCGTTAGCCTCATCCGTGATTAATCTCGGCTGTCCTTCAGCAAGTTCTAAGGCCCTTTTGGATGCCAAAATTACCAGTTTATAAATAGACCCTAAGCTTTTATCTAAAAGTTTCTCCCTGCCTCGATATCCCATATTTTACCCCCAATTAATATGTTAAGCGCTGCTTTCCTTTAAAAATATATTTTTTAATTCCCTAAGAGCAACCCTCAGGTTTTGGTTCAGAATACAATAGTCAAATTTTGCAGCTGCCAAAATCTCTTGTTTCGCCAAGCGCAGACGCTGTGTTATTTCTTTTTTGTTAGTCTCTCTGCACCGGCCCTCAATCCTTGTCTTAAGCACGTTAAGTGAAGGAGGAAGGACAAAAACTGTTACCGCATTGCGAGGATAGATTTTCTTAAGAACAGTTGCGCCCTTAAGGTCTAAACATAAACCAAGGTACTTGCCTTGTTTAAGCCGGTTTTCTACCAGCTCCTTAGGTGTTCCGTAATAATAGCCCAAATACCTAGTCCATTCAAGAATTTTTTTTGCTTTTAATAGACACTTAAACTCATCTTTGGTGACAAAAAAATAATCCTTACCCTGCCTCTCCCCTAAGCGCTTAGGCCGGGTGGTGACAGAGCGTGATTTTGCCAACAGCTTGCCGATTATTTTATCTTGGATTAGCCTGCTCAGAAGGGTGGTTTTACCTGAGCCCGAAGGCCCGGAGATTATAAAGATTTTTCCTGGCTTATTTTCTCTTTTTTTAGCTTTCACTACTCGATATTCTGCACTTGTTCGCGGATTTTCTCGATCTGGCTCTTCATTTGCACGGCACGCCCTGAAATAATAAGATCGAATGACTTAGCCGCTAAGGTATTGGCCTCCCGCTGCATCTCCTGAGTAATAAAATCCAGTTCCTTGCCAACAGAACCGCCACTCATAATTTTCTGTTGAAAATTTTTTATGTGAAAATTTAAGCGATCCATTTCTTCAGCGATATCCGCCCCTTTTAAAAAAGCTGAACGCTCCTCCTCTGCCTTTATCTTATGGAGCCTTATTTTTACTGCCGAGCCGAATCTACGTTTAATTATAACCAAATCTTTTTTCAGTAACTCGCTTCTATTTTTTAGCAAACCTGCCAGAGCCCTGCCTTCCTTTTGCCGCGTTTTTAACAACTCTAAAAGCGCCAGCTGCAGCAAGGGTTTAAGATGCTCCCAAATATGTATACCCGCCGGTTTATTTTCTTTAAGAGACAAAATACCCGGCAGCCGAATTAAAGAATCTAAGGCCAACCCGTCTTTAATCTTGAATTCTTTTTTTATACTATTTAACTCATGCAAATAATTTTTCAAAAGCTTACGGTTTACAAATATTCCCTGCGCCTCTTTGCCTTTTATATTTATGGCACAGAAAACCCTGCCCCGCTTGATTTTAGACTCAATCTCTTTTTTAAGCTTATCCTCCAGAGAAAGCATCCCTTCCGGCAGATGAAAAACTGTTTCCATAAACTTATGGTTAGTGCACCTTAATTCCACAAAAATCCTGCCAATAGAATCAATCTCTGCTTCTTGGCTGCCAAAACCGGTCATACTGCTAATCATATTGAGCACCTTTTTAATCCAGCTGAATACTTCTTTAACCCCAAACCTTGCTTAATATTTCTTTTTGCGCTAAATTTTTTGTAGGATATAAATCAACAATAATGTCACCAGGCGCAAACCAAAGCTTAATCTCCCTTTCCGCTTCGGAGGCGTTGGATGAAACATGAATTACATTTTCGTAAACTCCGGATGTAGTTATCCTGCCGTAGGAACCCCGGATAGAAGTCGATTCAGCCTCCTCAGGATTAGTTGCTCCCGCTAATTCCCGGCATTTTTTAATCGCATCTTCCCCCCAATAAACCAAGGCCATAACTTTCTTACGATCGTGCAACTCTCCCTGCAGGTATTTAATAATTTCTCCGAAAAAAGGCTTGTCTTTTAAATGTTTGTAATGTTCTTCGGCCAACTCTTTTGTTACGCGTACCATTTTCGCAGCGACGATCTCAAGCTTGGTCTCGGATAAACGCGTAAGGATGTTTCCGGTAAGCGATTTTTTTAACCCATCGGGCTTGACTAAAATTAAAACTGCCTGGTCCATTATTTATTTTCCCCCTTTAATTACGTTGACTATACGCTCAAGATCTTCTTGAGAATAAAATTCAATATTAATATGTCCGCGTTTTTTCCTTTTACTGATTCTGACTTTGGTGGCTAAGGCATGCTGTAGCTGTTCTTCTAAAATAGCAACCAATGGTTCGCGCTGACCTTGACCAATATTTCTTTTTGTTAATTTGGGCCTGCTGCTTTTAATCAAACTCTCCAGCTCCCGCACGGAAAGCCCTTTAGAAATAATATCCTGGACAAGTTTACGTTGTTGGTTTGTATCTTCTATTTCTAACAGGGCGCGGCCATGCGCAAAACTAATCCGCCCCTTTTTCATCTCTTCTTGAATCTCGTGGGGAAGTTTAAGCAGGCGTAAGGTATTGGTAATAGTAACCCTGGATTTTCCTAAGACTTCACTTATTTTTTCCTGAGTAACTTTAAATTTATCAATTAAATGTTGATAAGCGTGCGCCTCTTCAATGGGATTCAATCCCTCCCTTTGGATATTTTCAATTAAAGCCAATTCTAGAGAATCCTGGTCACTAACATCACGCACAATAACTGGTATCTCTCTGAGGCCCAATATGTTAGAAGCACGAAACCTTCGTTCCCCGGCAATTAATTCATAATTATCCCCCCTGCGTCTCACCAAAAGCGGCTGAATAACCCCTTTTTCTTTTATAGATTGGGATAATTCTTCTATGCTTGCTTGATCAAAATCTTCTCTTGGTTGGAATGGGTTAGGTTTTATTTGTCCAGACTGGACATAAATAATCTCTTCTTTATGAATATCGTTTTCAACTATTTTATCCGGAATTAATGCGCTTAAGCCTTTTCCTAAAGCTCTTCTCTCCATTATGCCTCTCCTTGTCCCTGCGGGATTTTTGCATTCAATGGTAAACCCAATATTTCCTTACTAAGTTCTTCATATTTTTGAGCTCCAAGAGAATCCTTATCATATAAAGCAATAGGTTTGCCAAAACTTGGAGCCTCGGTTAAACGAACATTCCTGGGAATCACGGTATTATAAACCTTCTCTTTGAAATGATTACGCGCCTCCTGAATAACTTCTTTAGTCAGATTAGTACGGAAATCTGCCATCGTTAAAAGCACCCCTTCTATACTCAAGTTCGGGTTAAGATTCTCTTTCACAAGTCTAATAGTATTATGCAGTTGTGTTAATCCTTCTAAAGCATAATATTCGCATTGCACGGGGATTATCACTGAATCAGCAGCGCATAAACCATTGATTGTAAGTAATCCCAAGGAAGGCGGTGAATCAATAATCAAAAAATCAAAATTCTCTTTTTCTTTTTGCAGGGCTCTTTTTAATCTATATTCCCGACCTAATGCGCCTACCAATTCTACCTCTGCTCCGGTTAAATCTAAATTTGAAGGTGCGAGTAAAAGATTATTAATCCCGGTTTTTTGTAATATATCCGTGAGCTCTTCCTCTTCAAGCAAAATATGATACGTGCTTTTTTTAATATCATGTTTGTTTATCCCAATTCCGCTAGTTGCATTTGCCTGCGGATCCAAATCAATCAACATCACCTTCTTGCCTGCCATAGCAAGATACGCTGCGAGATTAATAGAAGTAGTGGTTTTACCTACTCCGCCCTTTTGATTACAAATTGCGATTATCTTACCCATTGATCTTCTTATATTTACGAATTGTTCCCCGGGAAACATTCCCCTTTAACCAAGCTAATTATCCCAAAACTAAGACAAATGTCAAGCCTTTTCTTTGCTTGAAATTACGCTTACGCGTACCTTAGCAGGTTTAGCTCCGGGCATACCAAAAAGCCCCTTTTTCTCTTCAGACAAAATCTCTATATTTACACTATGACGCGGAAGTTTCAATTCTTGCAGGGCTTTTTCTATGGCCTCTTCAACAGTATTTCCTTCGGCTTCTAAGTATTTTAATTTTTTCATTTTTCCTTATTCATGCGTATTTGATAAAAAAGCATTAACGTGCTATTTACAAACCAATAAAGCACTAACCCTGATGGCATTTGATAAAAAATAACTCCAAACATAATCGGCATAATAATTGACATCATTTTCTGCTGTTGAGCTGCTTCTCCGGTAGCTTTAATCGTAGAGATCTTTTGCTGCACAAACATACCTATAGCCATTAGAATTGGCAATATATTCACCTGGTTGCCTAGAATGGGAATTGAATTTTTAAAGGTAAAAAGTTTATCCGGAGAAGAAAGATCTTTGATCCAAAGAAAGTGAGCACCTCTTAAAGCTACTGAACGAATTAAAGCTTGATACAAAGCAAAGAAAATTGGCATCTGCAATAATAAAGGCAGACAGCCTCCAAGCGGGTTAACCTTATGCTCTTTATATAGTTCCATTATTTCTTTATTCAATCTTTGAGGATTATCTTTAAGCTCCTTACGTAAAGTTTCTATTTTAGGCTGCAAAGCCTGCATCTCTTTCATAGAACGCATTTGTTTGAGTGAAAGAGGAAAAAGGAGAAGATAAACTGCAAGGCTCAAAATAATTATTGCCCATCCCCAATTATGTACTAAACTATAAAAGAAACCAAGTAACTGTAAGAGTAATTGAGCAATAAAATCAAAAGTACCGTAATAAATAATTGCTGACCATTCTGGATTAACGTTGTTTATAGTTTTTAAATCTTGAGGTCCCAAATAGATATGATATAAATGTCCAATCTGTTCACCGGGATTCAACTTTAGTTCGTTACCTAATATGCCTACTTCAGACTCCTGGGGGTTAACTTTCTTAATGTATGCGCTAGCCATCTTATCAACTGGTTCAAGAATGGCACAAAAATATTGATCACGTAATCCAATAAATTTTACATCTTTTGTAGTGAACTCTTTGCCCGCTGAGATATGTAACGCCTTCTCTCTGCCGCTTAAGAAAATATCCTGGTAGCGGGATTGGTTATTCTTTGTTGAAAGATCCAACCGGCCTAAAATTATTTGTGGATACAATAAAAGGGGAGAAGAAGATAAATTTTGAATCCTAATCTCTAAATCTATGGCATAGCTATCTTTAGGAATAATAAATTTTTTAATAATACGTTTATTCTGATCCTGATAAACAAACGAAATTTGTTCTTTGCCTATACTCTCCTGTTTAAATAAATCACTGTTATCGCTAAACAGGCCAATTTTGAGCGGTAAACGGTGCTCGAGTTTATTCTTAAAAACAACTTCTACAATAGCTGCCCGCGCTGAATCAAAAACTATCTCCCGGTTATCTTGAGTAAACTTGACAATCTCTTTTGCAGAATCCAAAACAGGTTGAGTTAAAGTTGATGCTTGATTATCGATAAAATTTTGGCTGACCAAACTTTTTAGTTGAGTTTTTCCGGTTATAACTCCTTTATTATCAATTACTTGTGGTTTAGGAGCTAAGGCTGACCAGCTTAATAAAACCAATAAAGATAAAGCAATGGCTAATACTAAACGTTTTTCCATAAATTTTATGTTAAGGGATCATAACCTGATCGGCCAGAAAAAGGATGACAACGCAGAATTCTTGTTAGCCCCTTACATACTCCTTTAATTAACCCGTATTTTAAAATTGCCTGTCTTGTATATTCGGAACAGCCTGGCTCAAAACGGCAGCTTGCCGGAAAAGCCCGCCTTATATATTTCTGATATGCAGCTATCAGCTTAAGCGCTAGGTTCGCTGGTGTTAAATACAAAGCCGTTTCCTGCCTTTACTCCGTCGACGTGCCAAAGTTTTACGTCCTGATTTAGTAGACATTTTTTTGCGGAAACCTTGGCTTCTCTTACCGACGATATTTGATGGTGTCGTTAAATTCTTCTTCATTTTGATTCTCCTTGTCTAATCCCCCTTGTTTCTATAAAACAACTGCAGGGAGACTACAAAATTACTTTAACAGTTCACCTGATTTTTGTGAATTGTAACATACATTTATCCTGTGGTCAAGTTTTTTATTGACGTTCATATATATTATTGTATAATAACTGACGTTTATCTTTTCCACTTGCAAGGATTTTCGGCTCTGTTATAATGATTGTGTTTTAGCTTAATCCCTGGGATAGTTTTTATCCACAGATTTATGCAAGCTGTGCATAATCTGTTAATTCCACCGTCCGAGAAGAGGCGGTTTGTCATTAAATTGAATTTCTACTAATGGTTCAAATATGCTAGAGCTTACTAAGAATTGGGAAGAGACGCGGAGTGATTTAAAATCCAAACTAGGAGAGACTATATTCTCTACATGGATAGCTCCGTTAAAATTTTCTGCCACAGATGCCCAAAACATTAACCTTGAAGCTCCGGATAAATTTTTTAAAGACTGGGTTGAAAAACATTACCTCGGGATTATACAAGAAGCCTTAAAAAATAAGGGCTTGAATAATCTGTTAGTAAAATTGACCGCAGGGAACAGTGAGAATGTTTCGACAGTCCTTGATAAAACTAATGAACAAAATTTTAAAAGTGCTTCTCCGGTAGGCTGTCTTAATCTCAATTCACGTTATACATTTGACAACTTTGTAGTCGGACCGGCAAATCGGCATGCTCACGCCTATTCGCTAGCTGTAGCTAATTCACCGGCTAAAACATATAATCCGCTGTTTATTTACGGCGGAGTGGGATTAGGAAAGACACATCTTATCCAAGCCATCTGTCACCAAATAAAAAACAGCGGGCCCGCGGGAGCCAAAATTTGTTATGTCTCAAGTGAAAAATTCACTAACGAACTAATTGACGCCATTTTGCACCGCACTACCTCGGCCTTCCGGCAAAAATACCGTAATCTTGATGTTTTAGTTATCGATGACATCCACTTTATTGCCGGTAAAGAATCCACGCAAGAAGAATTTTTCCACACCTTTAACGCTTTATATGATGCGCACAAGCAAATTGTATTTTCCTCTGACCGGCCACCCAAAGAAATCACTAATCTGCAAGAAAGGCTGGTTTCACGGTTTGGCTGGGGCCTCGCCACAGATATGCAGCCTCCGGATCTGGAAACGAGGGTCGCAATTCTAAAGAAGAAGATCGAACGCGAACCTGTCAGCGTGCCAGATGATGTAATATTTTTTATCGCCCAATTAATTAAAACCAATATCCGTGAACTAGAGGGAGCTTTAATAAGAACGATCGCCTACTCTTTATTGGAAGAAGAACCGGTAACCTTGCAATTAACTAAAGAGGTGCTTAAGGATCTACTAAAAGAACCAAAAAGGTTAATTACAGTAGATTTTATTCAACGTTGTGTGGCTGAAGAGTTTGGGGTTTCCTTGCAAGAACTAAAAACCAAACGGCGCAATAAACAGATTGTTTTCCCGCGGCAAATCGCCATGTACCTAAGCAGAGAGTTGACAGATTTATCGCTCCCTGAAATAGGAGAGCTTTTTGGAGGAAAAGATCATACTACAGTTTTACATTCTTATAAGAAAATCAAGGAGGATTTGCATAACAAGCCAGAATTGAAAGAACGGGTGGAAAAAGTTATTCAAGTGATTAAACAGTAATCCCAAGGTTGTTAGGCGGAATATTTTATTCTAATTTACTATAAATACAAAGGGTTGTGTAGTTTTTAACAGAAACATAACCCCTTTAATACTACAACGATATTAAGTTTTTAAATACATATATAAATAGAAGGAGATTAAATAATGAAATTTAAAGTGGAGAAAAACAGTTTAGTAATGGCTATTCAAACCGTACAAAATATAATTACCGCAAAATCTGCCTTGCCGATTCTTTCTAATATATTAATTGAGACTCAACAGGGGGGGGTTAGGTTAACTGCAACAGATTTAGATATAGGGATAACCTGTGTAATTCCTGTGGATATCCAAGAACAGGGAGCGATTACTATTCCTGCTAAAAGATTTAGTGATATAGTTAAGGAGTTTCCTGTTGATGTTGTTAGTGTTACCACTAAAAAAAACAATCTTGTGGTAATTGATTCGGAGCTATGTCAGTTTAAAATTATGGGTTTAGCAAAGGAGGAGTTCCCTAAGCTTCCGGAGTTTAAAGATAAAAAAGTTGTTAGGGTTGAGCAGCTAACCTTAAAAGAGATGTTGGTTTTAACCTCTTTTGCTGTATCTTTTGATGAGACAAGATATATTTTAAATGGCATACTTTTTAAGATTAATAAAGGAATTTTAACTTTGGTTTCTACTGATGGTAAAAGATTGGCGGTTGCGGAAAGAAAGCTAAATGTAGATTTGGATATTGATTTAAGTATAATTGTTCCGATTAAAACGATACATGAGCTAAACCGTAACCTTAAAGAAGAAGGGGAGTTGTCTTTGGTGGTCGGCAGTAACCAGGCGCTTTTTGATCTGGGGAGCGTGGTAATAATTTCGCGCTTAATTGAAGGGGAGTTCCCGGATTATAAGCAGGTTGTTCCTGCGGTGTCTGAAAACAAAATGAATATTGGGCGTAACCTATTCTTGTTAGCGGTAAAAAGAGCAGCGCTTTTAGCCACTCCTGATTATCAGGCGGTAAAATTAGAGGTGTTTAAAAATAAACTGGTAATTTCTAAATCTACACCGGATGTAGGTGAATTTCATGAAGAGCTGGCAGCGGAATATCAGGGCAGGGAGATGATTATCGGGTTTAATCCGGTTTACCTAATGGATATTTTAAAAAATCTCAATGATGAGTTTATTAATTTAGAGTTGACTGATGGAGAAAAACCGGGGGTTATCCGTATTAGCGGTTATGTTTACATAGTACTGCCTATGCGTATTAATTAAAGAGAATGGAGCTTTTGAAAAATACGATAGATGAAGTTATGCGCAGCCTTTCATCTAAAAAAACGAATTCTTCAGACGCTGATCCGCAGGAGTGGCTAAAAAAAGCCTTGACAAAGAAGGAGTTGGGGCATATAAAAGTTAAATATTTTAGCAAAGGCATTCTCGGTTTAAGTGTTGACTCTTCTGCCTGGTTATATATCTTAAGTCTTAAGAAAGAAGAATTGCTGGGTAAGCTAAAAAAAGAAAATCCCGGGTTAAAAAATATAAATTTACGTATCGGGGAAATCTCGTGAAAAAATCAAAAGAAGAATTAGATAATAATCCCAAGCCCGCAGAAAAAGCCAGAGTCTATGATGCCACCAGTATCCAGGTTTTAGAGGGTATTGAAGCAGTCAGGCGCCGGCCGGCAATGTATATTGGAGATACCTCAACACGCGGACTGCACCACTTGGTTTATGAGGTTGTTGACAATAGTGTTGATGAAAGCTTGGCTGGTTTCTGCGACTATATTTCTGTTGGCGTACAATTGGATAATAGCGTGACAGTGGTAGATAACGGACGCGGTATACCGGTGGATATGCATAAAACCGAGAAGAAGCCCGCGGTGGAGGTCGCCTTAACCACACTGCATGCCGGAGGTAAGTTTGATCACCGTTCTTATAAAGTTTCCGGAGGTTTGCATGGCGTGGGGGTAAGTTGTGTTAACGCGCTTTCTGATTGGCTGGAGGTAGAGGTAAAAAGAGATGGTAAAATTTATCATCAGCGTTATGAGCGGGGCAAAACCGTATCCAAACTTACCGTTATCGGTAAAAGTAATTCCACTGGTACCAAAATTACCTTTAAACCGGATAAAACAATTTTTACCAAAACAGATTACTCCTATGACATACTTTCACAGCGTCTTAGAGAGCTGGCCTTTTTAAATAAAGGGTTAAAAATAAAGCTGACTGATGAGCGCTCGGAAAAAGAAGCGGTTTTTGAATTTTCCGGAGGTATCGTGTCATTTGTTGAATATCTCAACAAAAATAAAAACCCTTTACACAACAAGGTGGTTTATTTTGAGAAGCTTCAGGATGATATTAATGTTGAGGTTGCCCTGCAGTATAATGATGGTTATGCTGAAACTATGTTTTCCTTCGCCAATAACATAAATACCATTGAAGGAGGAACGCATCTGTCGGGATTTAAATCTGCGCTTACCCGCGCTATCAATCAATACGCTAAATCGAAGAATTTACTCAAAGATAATATTGCCATTAGTGGCGACGATGTGCGTGAAGGGTTAACCGCGGTAATCAGTGTAAAAGTCCCTAATCCTCAGTTTGAGGGGCAGACTAAAACTAAGCTGGGAAATTCCGAGGTAGAAGGGTTAGTAGCTTCAGCCAGCCTAGATGCGCTTTCAAGTTATTTTGAAGAAAACCCTTCGGTTGCAAATAAAATTATAGATAAAGTGATCGTAGCTTCACGCGCCAGGGAGGCTGCGCGTAAGGCTCGGGAGTTAACCCGTAGAAAAGGTGCATTAGAAGGTGCGGGATTGCCAGGCAAATTAGCGGATTGTTCCGAGCGAGATGCGGCTTTATGCGAACTTTATATTGTAGAGGGGGATTCCGCAGGAGGTTCGGCAAAACAAGGCCGTGATAGAAGGTTCCAGGCCATTCTGCCCATTAAAGGAAAAATTTTAAATGTGGAAAAATCACGGTTAGACAAGATTTTATCTAACGAAGAAATACGTACCATCATTACCGCCCTGGGAACAGGCATTGGGGAAGAGTTTGACTTATCCAAATTGAGGTACCATAAGCTTATGCTAATGGCAGATGCGGATATTGACGGTTCGCATATACGTACCCTGCTTTTAACTTTACTATACCGCCAAATGCCCAAACTAATAGAGGGAGGGCACGTTTATATAACCCAGCCTCCTCTGTATAAAATTAAAAGAGGGCAACGCGAAGAATATATTCAGACTGAGCAGCAGATGGATGATCTGTTGTTAGATTTAGGAAGAGAAGGGCATAAACTTTTGCGGGTAAAAGACAAGCAGATTTTTACGGATAATCAATTTAAAGAGCTGTTAAAGCATTTAGTTGAGTTGGATAAGTTGGGAAGGTATTTAGATAAAAAGGGAGTAAATTTCACAGATTATATCAATTCTAGGAATCAAAAAACCAAAAAAATGCCTATTTATAGGGTAAAAGTGGAGGGAAATACTCTTTTTGTCTTCTCTGATAAAGAATTAGCTGCTATTACAGAAAAAGAAGGCAAGGAAGTAGAACAGGATGTTTTACAGCTTTTTGAGTCTCAGGAGATTGAACAAATAATTTCCAAGATCGAAAAGCTTGGTTTTGACATTGAGAGCTACTTTAGTAGTACCATTGTTTCTAAGCAGGTTGTATCTAAAGAGGTAGAAAAAAAACTTAAAGCCGTTTACCGGATTACTAATGATGAAGATTCCAAAGAGGTTTTTAGTTTAAGAGAGGTGCTAGCGTATATCAAAGAAGTAGCTGCTAAGGGTATGCACATACAGAGGTATAAAGGTTTGGGTGAAATGAATCCACAGCAGCTTTGGGATACTACTATGGATCCGGAAAAAAGGACAATTCTGCAGGTAGTTTTAGAAGATGCGGTTGAGGCGGATAAGATGTTCACGGTTTTGATGGGTGATCAAGTAGAGCCACGGCGTGAATTTATAGAAGAATACGCGCACCAGGTAAAGAATTTAGATATTTAGCTAATGGAGGTAATCATGCCGGATAAAAATAGGAAAGCCATCCATCCTGTATCCATTTTTAAGGAGGCATGGGGTATTTGTTGGAAGAATGTGACAAAGCTGGTTGCTATTTACCTAATTTTTAATTTACCAATATTGTCCGTCTATCTAACTCCTATGGCAAGTAAACTCCAGAGTCCAAAACCAAGCTTGTCTATATTTCTTTGGTTTTTTCTTCCGGTTTTCATAATTAGCACTTGGGGCCATATTGCTTTACTGTTAGGCGCTAAAAAGGCGACCGATCTTGAGGATTATACAATCGGCCAAAGTATAAGCCAGGTAAGGGGGTTATTTTTAAAATACTTAGGCACAATCCTGATCATTGCTTTATTTTTTATGGGCGTAACGATATTAGGCGGGGTATCTATCGTGATAATTCTGGCGTTATTGTTGAAGGTTAATAAAATACTTGCAACACTGATTTGTCTTGTTCTGGCGATAGTGACTCTTGGATATTTAATCTATTTTATATTGCGTTGGTCTTTTGCTTCAACAGTATGCATTCTTGAGAATACTCGGCCCGTAGCTGCTTTAAAACGGAGCCTGGTTTTAGTTACGAATTATGTGCATCCAGTTGTAGGGACCTGTTGCTTGGTCTTGCTTGCTTATATTGTTTGTATGCTCCCGATTATTATTGTGGGGGTATTGTCGGGCATAGGCAATAATCCTGGTCAATCTAATCTTGTGGTTACGATTTATAGCATATTTATCAATATGTTATTGGTACCGTTTTGGGCCACGATTATAGTGGTATTGTATAAAAAATTAAAAGAGGCATTAGAAGCTAATGTATGCGCGTAACGAAAAGATAATACCGGTTTACATTGAAGAAGAGGTAAAGAATTCTTATTTGAATTATGCGATGAGCGTAATCGTTGGCCGTGCCCTGCCCGATGTACGCGACGGCCTAAAGCCGGTACATCGCAGGATTCTTTACGCGATGCAAGAGCTGAATCTTGAGCACTCCAAGCCTTATAAGAAATGCGCCCGTATAGTCGGTGAAACCATGGGTAAGTATCATCCGCATGGAGACATGGCTATTTATGATACTCTGGTAAGAATGGCCCAGGACTTTACTTTGCGTTATCCCTTGGTCGATGGTCAGGGTAACTTTGGCTCAGTAGACGGAGATACTGCTGCAGCGATGCGTTATACCGAGGCCCGCCTTGCCGCAATCTCTGAGGAACTGCTCGGGGATATTGAAAAGGATACGGTTGCCTTCGGGCCTAACTTCGACTCTTCCCTGAAAGAACCCTTGCTTTTGCCGGCTAGCCTTCCCAACCTCTTAGTCAATGGCTCAAGCGGTATTGCCGTGGGTATGGCCACGAATATTCCTCCACATAACTTAAATGAAGTTTGCGACGCGATTATTTATTTGCTTGACCATCCCGACGCTGAAATTAAAGACCTTATGCGCTATATTAAAGGACCGGATTTTCCCACCGGAGGATTAATTTGCGGTAAGGGTGGAATTAAGGACGCCTATATGACAGGCAGGGGTAAGCTTTTGGTGCGCGCTAAAGCAACTGTGGAGCATCAGAAGAACGGTAAAGATTTGATTATCTTTACCGAGATCCCTTATCAGGTGCAGAAGTCGGGTGTTATTGAAGCCATCGCTGCTTTAGTTGATGATAAAAAAATCGAAGGCATATCCGATATACGCGATGAATCGGACAAAGAGGGTATGCGTATTGTGATTGAGCTTAAGCGCGATATTGAATCGCAGATTGTTTTAAACCAGCTTTTTAAACACACCCAACTGGAAAATACCTTCGGTATTATTATGCTGGCATTGGTGGATAATCGGCCCAAGGTTTTAAATTTACGCCAGGTATTGGATTGCTATGTTGAACATCGTAAAGTGGTTGTCCGTAGGCGGACGCAGTTTGAATTAGATAAGGCTTTAAAACGTGCGCATATTTTAGAAGGTTTAAAAATCGCACTTAAGTTTATAGATAGAATTATAAAAGTTATCAAGACCTCAAAGAGCGTAGAAATCGCTAAGCTCAACCTGATGAAGGAGTTTGGGCTTTCCGAGATTCAGTCACAGGCGATTCTTGAGATGCAATTGCAGCGCTTGACTGCTCTGGAGCGTGATAAAATCGATGCGGAGTACGAGGAGCTTTTAAAGAAAATTGAGTTATGCCGGGCGATTCTTGCTTCCCAGAAAAGGATTGAAGCGATTATTAAGGAAGAGCTTGAGAATTTAAAGCAAAAATATGGGGATGAACGGCGTACTGATATCGTAGGGGAGGCAGAGGAGTTAGAGGTTGAGGACTTGATTGCTGAAGAGGATGTAGTAGTAACAATTAGCCATGGTGGTTACATTAAGCGTTTGCCGGTAAGCTCCTATCGTAAACAAAAACGCGGAGGCACAGGAGCAACGGGCGCAGAGCTTAAAGAAGAAGACTTTAGTGAGCATCTTTTTGTTGCCTCGACCAAGGATTATCTGCTTATTCTTACTGACAAAGGCCAGGTTCACTGGTTAAAGGTTTATGAAATACCCCAGGCTAGCCGTATTTCTAAAGGAAAAGCAATTGTTAATCTTGTACAGATGGAGCAGGCGGCGAAGGTTAGTTCAACTATTCCGGTAAAAGATTTTTCCCCGGATAAATATTTAGTGATGGTTACAAAGCTGGGGCAGGTTAAGAAAACTAAACTTGAGGCATACGGCAATCCGCGTAAGGGCGGGATCATCGGGATTACCTTAGATAAAGATGATGCGTTGATTGGGGTGGAGATGACTGATGGGAAACAAGAACTGCTTATTGGGACTAAGCAGGGTAAAGCGATAAGGTTTTCCGAAGAAAAGGTGCGCGATATGGGCAGGGGGGCGCGGGGCGTACGCGCAATCTCTTTGGCGAAAAAAGATGAAGTTATCGATATGGTAGTTCCGCAAAAGACCTCTACTATACTTACAGTCACAGCTTTAGGTTTTGCAAAACGCACGACCATTGATGAATACCGTCTGACTAGCCGCGGCGGTAAAGGGGTGATTAATATTAAGGTTACGGATAAAAACGGCGAAGCCGTAAATTTAAAGTCCGTAAATGATAAAGATGAACTTATGGTTATTACTCAAAACGGAATATTTTTACGTTGTGCAATAAAAGATATCCGTGAAACCGGTCGTTCATCTCAAGGTGTACGGTTAATTAAACTGCAGGATAAGGACCGGGTTTCCTGCGTTGCCCCGGTAATTGCTGAAGAAGAAGATTAAACTCTGACCCTGTCGTCTAGCCTGGTCCAGGACAAGAGCTTTTCAAGCTCTCGACACGGGTTCAAATCCCGTCAGGGTCACTAAATATGGAATTCGGAACAGTGTCAAAATTGTCAAAGGCAATTTTGACAGACTTGGTGGATTTCGCTAGACAAAACATAAGGTGCTTGAATGTGCGGAATAGTAGGATATATTGGTGAAAGGCCAGCTCAAGAGATTCTTTTGACTGGCCTTAAACGTTTAGAATACCGTGGGTATGATTCCAGCGGCATGGCGATAATCTCGCCCGTCAAGAACGTTTTATTAACCAGAAAATCACCCGGTAAAATCAGCGCACTTGATAGCTTGCTTAAATCTAAGCCTCTGGCTGGTTCATTGGGGATTGCGCATACCCGTTGGGCTACCCATGGCGCGCCTACCCAGGCTAATGCTCACCCCCATTCTGATTGTGATAATGAAATTGCTTTAGTGCATAATGGTATTATTGAAAATTATGAAACTCTAAAAAGTCAGCTGCTGAAAGAGGGGCATTTGTTTTGCAGCCAAACAGATACAGAGGTTCTTGTCCATCTTATTGAAAAGTTTTATAAAGATATTCCTTTAGAAGAGGCAGTACGGAAAGCTTTAAAATTAGTCACCGGCTCATTTGCTATCGCAGTTATTTCTAGACGTGAGCCAGGAAAACTAATTGGCGCTCGTTCAGGAAGCCCTTTGATAGTAGGAATAGGTAAAAATGAAAATTTTCTCGCCTCGGATGCTCCAGCAATTTTAGAGCACACCAAAGATATAATTTTTTTAGAGGAAAACGAAATTGCGATCTTAAATAAAGACCGCTTTAAGATAATTGACCTTGCCGGTAATGAAATAATTAAAAATCCGGTGAGGCTCAGTTGGGATATTGAACAGGCACAAAAGCAGGGCTATAAGCATTTTATGCTTAAAGAAATTAATGAGCAGCCGGAGATTATTGAGAATCTGATAAACCTCAGGGTATCAAAGGACAACAGAATTATTTTTAAAGAACAATTTATTGGTATTGAAAAATTAAAAAGCATTAAAAACATCTTTGTTGTTGCATGTGGTACGGCATACCATGCCGGATTAGTGGGAAAATATGTTTTTGAAACAGTTTCCAAAGTTCCCACCCAAATAGATGTATCAAGTGAATTTCGTTATCGCGATCTGTTGATTGACAAAGACACATTGGTTTTGGCGATTAGTCAGTCCGGAGAAACCGCAGATACTTTAGCGGGAGTCAGGCAGGCGCGTAAATTCGGGGCTTCAGTAATTTCCATATGTAATGTTTTGGGTTCAACTTTAACTCGCGAATCAGACGGAGTAATGTATACTCATGCCGGTCCGGAGATTGGCGTAGCTTCTACTAAAGCTTATACTGCGCAGTTGGTGGCGATTTATTTATTTGCTTTATATTTGGCAAAGGCACGCAAGGCAATCCCTGCGGATAAAATTAATAAACTAATCAAAGAATTAAGGCTTATTCCAAAAAAACAGGCAGAGATTTTAAAAGAGCAGGATGCAATTGCCCGTGTTTCCCGTAGGCATTCTCACCTGGGTTCTTTTTTGTATCTAGGTAGAAATGTAAATTATCCTTCGGCTTTAGAGGGCGCCTTAAAGCTAAAGGAAATTTCATATATCCCCGCCGAAGGCTATGCTGCCGGAGAGATGAAGCATGGCCCTATCGCCTTAATTGATGAATACCGGGCAGTGGTTTGTATTGCTTCTGCTTCAAAAGTGTATGAAAAAATGATTTCTAATATTCAGGAGATTCGATCACGTCGCGGCAAGATTATCGCTATTGCCACCGAAGGGGATAACAATATTAAAGAGTTAACCGGTGAAGTAGTTTATATTCCCAAGTGTGATGAATTATTTTCCCCGCTTTTAGTTGTCTTACCGCTGCAGCTTCTGGCATATCATATATCAGTTAAGCGTGGCTGTGATGTGGATCAGCCGCGCAATTTAGCTAAGTCAGTAACTGTGGAATAATGCTTTATATTGTTGGGACACCAATTGGTAATTTAAAAGACCTGTCGCTCAGGGCAATTGAGGTCTTAAAAAGCGTAGATTTAATTGCCTGCGAAGACACGCGGCATACTAAAATCCTGCTTGATCATTATGCCATCCGCACATCCACCACAAGCTTTTTCCAGCACAACAGATTTAAAAAAGCAGATTATATCCTTGATTTATTAAAAGAAGGAAAAAATGTTGCCTTGGTTTCTGACGCCGGTACCCCCGGGATTCTTGATCCGGGATATAATTTAATTAATTTAGCCATTAAAAACAATCTGGAGATGACTTTTCTTCCCGGAGCCGCTGCTTTTGTGAACGCCCTGGTAATTTCCGGCAAGCCTGCCCATGAGTTTTATTTCGGCGGGTTTCTGATTAACCGCACCCAGGCACGTAAAAACCAACTGGAAAAATTAAAGAAATTCGGCTGCACTTTAATTTTTTATGAATCCTGCCATAGAATTTTATCCAGTTTAGAAGATATAAGTATGGTTTTTGGGGAAAAGGAAATCGTGGTAGCTAGGGAGCTAACCAAAAAATTTGAAGAGATCTTGCGCGGCACCCCGAAGTTTATTATACAGAAGTTAATTAAAAACAAGCCGCGCGGCGAATTTGTCATAGTGATTTAGGGCGTGGAAGGTGTTTGTCCTTGCTCTCGCTTCCGCTCGATCAAGGACTGCGCTAGATAAAGACTATAAGGTGCTTGATTTTACCTTGACAAGGGGATGTTTTGTGGTATATTTATATAAAGAAATAAGGACCTTTAAGCCCAGCTCTGTGAAGCTGGCAAGGCAAATAAAATGAATAAAATTGTATTAAAAAATAGGCACCCTTGGCAAAATAAGCCAGGGGTATTTTTTTGCCGTAAAACAGCGGATATCCCGAGGGTATAAATGAAGCAAAAAGCTAAAATATTAGACAAAGAAGCAATTAATCGTTCGGTTATGCGTATTGCCCATGAAATTATTGAAAAAAATAAGGGCACCGTAGATTTATGCATTGTGGGCATAAGAAACCGTGGGGTTTATATTGCTAAACGCCTGGCAGAGTGCATCAAAAAGATTGAAGGTAAGGACATCTCCGCCGGTGCATTGGATATTACGCTTTACCGTGATGATCTTGCTTTGGCTTCAGGCCAGCCATTGGTACGTAAAACCGAGATAGATTTTGATATCAATGATAAAAAATTAGTGTTGGTTGATGATGTTCTTTATACCGGCCGTACGATCAGGGCGGCGTTAGATGCATTAATCGATTTTGGAAGGCCGAAATCAATACAGCTGGCAGTTTTAGTGGATCGCGGCCACCGTGAATTACCTATCCGGGCGGATTTTGTGGGTAAAAACATCCCCACCTCCAAACAGGAGATAGTGGAGGTACATCTTGAAGAGTCTGACGGTAGCGATGAAGTATTAATCGCGGAGAAAGAGTAATGCTTTGGACAAAAAAAGATCTTTTAGGGCTTGAATATTTAACACCGGAAGAAATAGAACTGATTCTTGAAACTGCGGAATCCTTTAAAGAGGTTTCTACTAGAGAGATTAAAAAGGTTCCTGCATTACGTGGTAAAACCGCAGTAAATCTTTTTTATGAGCCGTCTACGCGTACCCGTGTATCTTTTGAGGTGGCAGCCAAGAGACTTTCCGCTGATGTTATTAATATCGCAACAGAAACCTCAAGCGTCCGCAAAGGGGAGACTTTAATTGATACCGGTAAAAACATTCAGGCGCTTAAAGCAGATATAATTATTATGCGGCATAACTGTTCAGGGGCGGCAAATATGCTGGCACGCGCGTTAGATATTAGCGTAGTTAATGCCGGAGACGGATGGCATGAGCATCCTACTCAGGCGTTACTTGACATTTTTACATTAAAAGAAAAGCTAGGAAAAATTAGAGGTTTAAATGTGGCTATTGTAGGTGATATAGCTCATTCGCGGGTTGCCCGATCTAATATTTGGGGCTTGACTAAATTAGGGGCTAATGTTACTGTTTGCGCTCCGGAGATGTTACTTCCGGTTGAAATAGAAAAAACCGGGGTAAAGACTTCAAGCAATATGGATGAGGTTTTGAAAAATGCCGACGCGGTAAATGTTCTAAGGATGCAATTTGAGAGGGATGAGGACGCGGCATTCCCGGAGCAGTTGGATTATTATAAAAGGTTCGGTATTACTGAAGAAAGATTATCCAGGGCTAAAAATGACATTATAGTTATGCATCCCGGTCCGATTAACCGGGGAATTGAGATGTCCAGCGAAGTAGCGGATGGGAAAAATTCAGTAATTCTAGAGCAGGTAACCAATGGCATTGCCGTGCGCATGGCGGTTTTGTTCTTAGTAGCTCAGGCAAGGGAAGCAAAAATATGAGCATATTAATTAAAGGCGGCAGATTGATTGATCCGGCGAATAAAATTGATGCTGTCCTGGATATTTTAATTGATGATAATAAGATCTCCAAAATAGCCAAGGATATTAAAACGCAGGCGGATACCATAATTGAAGCGGTGGGTAAAATTGTTGGTCCCGGTATTATTGATATGCATGTACATTTACGTCAACCTGGCAGGGAAGATAAGGAAACAATAGTTACCGCTACAGCCGCTGCCGCTAAAGGCGGAGTGACTACGGTTTTGGCTATGCCTAATACCAGTCCGGCTATGGATTGCGCCGAAAATATCGCATTGTTAAAAGAGATGATTAGTAGGGATGCTAAAATAAATGTGCTTGTTTGCGGCTCTATCACTAAGGGCCGCCTGGGGAAAGAATTAAGCCAGGCCGCAATGTTAAAGAAGAACGGTGCTTATGCCTTAAGCGACGATGGTTGTTCTGTAGATGATGATGAACTTATGTTTGAGGCATTTAAGAAAGCCAAGCAAGCCGGAATTTTAACTATCTGCCACTGCGAGGATAAGAAAATTTCCGGGAAAGGGGTAATCAATTTAGGATATAACTCTACGCGGCTGGGATTGCGCGGTATTTCTAATGAATCAGAATATAAAAGAGTGGCGCGCGATATCGAATTAGCAGAAAAAGCCGGAGCAGCCGTACATATTGCTCATGTTAGCTGCCGGCAATCAGTGGAGATAATTGCCAAAGCCAAGAAAAAAGGCATAAAATTAACCTGTGAAACCGCCCCGCACTATTTTTCTCTCACAGAAGATGCTCTTTTGGGGTATGATGCAAATATGAAGATGAACCCGCCGCTCAGAAGCTTTGAAGACCTGACTGCGATTAAGCAGGGATTAAAGGATGGTACAATTGACGCCATTGCTTCGGACCATGCTCCACATACGGAGAATGAAAAGGATATTGAATTTGAGCGCGCAGAGTTTGGGGTAGTTGGTTTAGAGACGGAGTTGGCCGTGAGCATAACCGAGTTGATTGATACAAAATTATTAGATTGGAGCAAACTGTTTGAGAAGCTTGCTTTTAATCCTGCCAGGATCTTGGGTGTAGACAAGGGTTCTTTGAGTCAGGGAATGGTTGCGGATATAGTAGTTATTTCCGGCGAAAAAGATTGGGTGGTTAGAAAGAATGAATTGATCTCTAAGTCTAAAAACTCCGCGTTCATTGGATGCTCTTTAAGAGGGGTGGTAGATTATACAATTTGCAACGGAAAAATAGTATATAAAAAATAAGAAATGGAATTTATCGCTGATTTTCATATTCATTCCAAGTACTCCCGGGCAACCAGCCGTGATATGGATGTCAAGCACCTGGCAGAGTGGGCAAAATTAAAAGGTGTTACTCTTATGGGCACCGGAGATTTTACGCATCATCTCTGGCTGGAAGAGTTAAAGCATACGCTGGAGGATTGTGGGAACGGTTTGTATAAGCATGCAGGAGTATATTTTATGCTTACTGCTGAAGTAAGCAGTATTTACTCCAAGGGCGGGAGGACATACCGTATCCATAATTTAATTTTCAGTCCTTCATTTAAAAGCGTGGATAAAATAAATGAAAGATTGGGCAAAATAGGCAATTTAGCTAGTGACGGCAGGCCGATATTGGGTTTGGATGCTGCAGAGCTTGCGCGTATCATCTTTGATATAGATGAAAACTGCATGATTGTGCCCGGGCATATCTGGACACCCTGGTTCTCTGTGTTTGGTTCTATGTCAGGTTTTGATAAGATTGAAGATTGTTTTGAGGCGCAGACAGAAAAGATTTTCGCGCTTGAAACCGGGCTTTCAAGCGATCCGACGATGAATTGGAGATTGAGCGCTTTAGACAGGTTTACTTTAATTTCTAACAGCGATTCGCATTCCCCTTCAAGAATCGGCCGCGAGGCGAATGTCTTTAATTGCGAATTGGATTATAAAACCATAAGAGAGGTTTTAAAAACAAAAGATAAAAAAAGATTTCTTTATACTATAGAATTTTTTCCTGAAGAGGGCAAGTATCATTTTGACGGCCACAGGCTTTGTGGTATCCGTTGGTCACCCCAGGAAACCAGGGCACATAACGGAAAATGCCCCAAGTGTGGCAAGAATGTGACTGTGGGCGTAGTTAACCGGGTTGAGAAACTAGCTGACCGTCAGGAAGGATTCGTTCCGGATAATGCTATACCTTTCAAGAATCTTATTTCGCTGGATCAAATAATTGCGGAAACAAAAGGTGTGGCTAAAACTAGTATAGCCGTAGAAAGAGACTATCGAAGTTATCTGGCAAATTTTGGCACCGAGTTTGATATATTGATGCGCGCTTCCAGGGAGGATTTAGTTAAAAAGTTACCGGCCAAGGTTGTGGAAGGTATTATGAGGATGCGGTCCGGTAAGGTAAGTATAAAACCTGGCTATGATGGAGAATACGGAATAATCTCAATCTTTGATAAAGAGTCGCCGGGAGAACAACACGAACAACAGCTTAATTTATTTTAAATAGCGCGCCTGTGGCTCAACGGATAGAGCACTAGCCTCCGAAGCTGGTGGTGCAGGTTCAATTCCTGCCAGGCGCAAAAAATAAGATTATATGTCGAGAAAAATAGTCTCAGTAATAGGTGGACATAATTGTACAGATGAAGTGGAGCAGATTGCCCATAATTTAGGTAAAAAACTGGCTAAAGTGGTTGGTATACTTGTAACAGGCGGATTAAGTGGGACAATGAGGGCGGTTTGCTCTGGATTTAAGGTTGGAGGTGGTCTAACTATTGGTATTATACCAGGTTATGACAAAAAAGAAGCTAATGAATTTGTAGATGTAGTAATACCTACAGGAATGGGATTAGCTAGGAATGTATTGGTAGTTAAAGCCGCAGATGTGGTGGTGGCGCTTCCCGGTGAAGCGGGCACTCTTTCAGAAATTGCCTATTGTTTACAATTTAAGATACCGGTTATTAGCCTAGGTTCATGGGTTATAAAGGGTGTAATTAAGGTTTCTAATATTGAAGAAGCGATCAAAAAAACAAGTTTACTCTTAAAGAGAGGAAAAGGATGAGACAGTTGGGTAAAAAGAATAGTTCCGGGCAAGTCGTCAATAAAGATGAATTTAGTCCAAATAAGAAAAGAAAAGTGATAATCTTGGGTGGTGGCCCAAATAGAATTGGTCAGGGTATTGAGTTTGATTATTGCTGTTGTCATGCTGCCTATGCGCTTAAAGAAGAGGGCGTAGATAGCATCATGGTTAACTGTAACCCTGAGACGGTTTCTACTGATTATGATACCTCTGACCGGCTTTATTTTGAGCCGCTTACCTTTGAAGATATCATGAATATTATTGAATTGGAGAAGCCGATAGGCGTGATCGTACAGTTTGGCGGTCAGACTCCGCTTAACCTGGCGATGTCTTTACGGGAGGCTGGAGTAAATATTTTGGGTACTAGCTCTGAAAATATTGATATTGCTGAGGACCGCAAGCGTTTCAAGCATATGATTGATAAGTTGGGTTTGTTGCAACCAAACAGCGGCACAGTGTTTACTTTTGAAGAGGCTCAGAAGGTAGCCAGTAATATAGGTTATCCCGTATTAGTCAGGCCGTCATATGTATTGGGCGGTCGGGCGATGGAGATTGTTTATGACGCGGAACTATTAGAAAGATTTATTAAGGAGGCAGCTGAGGTTTCCGGTGGGCATCCTATATTGATAGATAAGTTCCTGGAAGATGCTATAGAAGTGGATGTGGATTTAATCGGAGACGGCGAAACCTTTGTTATCGGTGGGATTTTGGAGCATATCGAACAGGCAGGGGTACATTCAGGAGACGCGGCAATGTCTCTCCCTACTTACACATTATCCCCGGATATTTTAAGAGAGATAAGGGGGGCCACTTATTGTTTAGCCAAAGAACTCAATATCATAGGTTTAATGAATGTTCAATATGCGGTTAAAGATGCCAAGATTTATATCTTGGAAGTTAACCCCCGTGCATCACGCACTATACCTTTAGTTTCTAAAGTTATTGGGGTACCTCTTGCAAAGTTGGCTACTAAAGTTATGTTGGGGAAAAAACTAAAGGATTTAGGTTTTACCGAAGAGTTGATACCTCGGCATGTGGCGGTGAAGGAATCGGTTTTTCCTTTTAATCGTTTCCCGGGGGTAGATGTAATGTTGGGGCCGGAGATGAAATCTACCGGTGAGGTTATGGGGATCGATATGGATTTTTCCAGCGCTTATATCAAAAGCCAGATTGCCGCAGGACAAAAGATACCCAAGAAAGGCAATGTTTTTATCTCCGTGCATGACCGGGATAAAAGGGACGTGATTTCTATCGCCAGGAAATTAAAAGACCTGAGGTTTAACATTTTTGCCTCTAGCGGTACAGCCTCAGTTTTAAAGAAAAACAATATCCCGGCTAAAGTATTGCCTAAAATAACCGAGGGCAGGCCGAACATCCTGGATTTGATGAAAGACGGCAAGATTCAGATGGTTATTAATACTCCTTCGGGCAGGATACCCCGTCAGGATGAGGTAAAGATCCGCTCGCAAGTAATCATTCATAATATACCCTATACTACTACAATCTTTGGAGCGCAGGCGACGGTCAATGGAATTGAAATGTTTATGAAAAAAGATTTAAGCGTAAAATCATTGCAGGAGTATTATAAAGTTAAAGGGAAAAAGGTTAAATAGGATAAGGATATGCCGGAGCTGCCAGAAGTAGAGACAATCAAAAGGGATTTACAAAAGATAATCTTAGGGAAGAAGATCCTCAAGGTTTCCGTGAATAACCCAATGGTTATACGAGAGCCTTCACCAGAGGTATTTAAAAAATCTCTTAAAGGCTTGGTCATAAAAAATATCTTGCGCCGGGGAAAGCTTTTGATTCTAGAGCTATCAAATGGTTCAGCTTTGACTATACACTTAAAGATGACCGGTCAGTTAGTTTATCCCGGAGGATTTAAAAATAGCCGGGTAGCTTTTTATTTGTCTGGAGGCAAGATTTTGGATTTTAATGACCAGCGTTTATTTGGTGACTTACGCCTGGTTGATGACTGGGGAAAATTGAAATTTATCCAAAGGCTTGGCCCTGAACCGTTTGATTTGACTTATAGCGATTTTAAGGATATGCTCTCTAAGAAGAAAACTAAGATCAAGCCTTTGTTGATGGACCAATCATTCATTTCCGGAATCGGTAATCTTTATGCTGCTGAGATTTTATTCCGGGCTAAAATTGATCCGCGCAGACCGGCGCAAAGTTTGACCGTAGAAGAAAAAGAAGCGCTATATAAAGAAACCAAAAAAGTGTTAAGAAGCGCGATTACGTACGGAGGCTCTTCTATAGATGATTATGTGCGGCTTTCGGGTAAACCGGGAAATTATCTTCAGTTTCACCGTGTTTATGGAAGAGAGGGTAAACCTTGTTTTGTCTGTAAGGGTCTGATTAGTAGAATTGCTCAGGGAGGCAGGGGTACTTATTTTTGTCCTAAGTGCCAAAAATAGACTATGAAAAAACGCCTTAAAATTAACGGGATAATTATGGGTTGCGCGGCAATTATGGTTGTATTCTTTCCCAGGTTTTTCTTTCGTAACAATGTTAATGGAGGTATGGAGGAATATATTGAGCTCCTAGGTTTTGCACTTATTCTTTTAGGGCAAATAATTCGTGTTTCTGCCCGTGGATATAAGGCAGAGCATTCTCGAGAAAGCCACGCATTAATTCAAGGCGGGCCTTACCGGATTGTGCGCAATCCCATGTATCTGGGGATATTTTTAATCGGCCTGGGTGTGGTATTAGCAGTATTCAAATGGTGGGCAGCGATAATTTTTATTATAGTTTTTGTCATTCGGTACATAATGCTCATATATAAAGAGGAAAAAAAACTCTTAACCTTATTTCCTGAATCATACAAAGATTATTGTAAGAAAGTGCCGCGAATCATACCGTCGCTATTTACACTAATTAAATTGGATATAAGTGAGTATTTACCTATAAAGTTATCCTGGTTTAAAAAAGAGATTGGTTCGATTTTCACGCTCCTTTTGTTGACCTTATTAGTAGAGTTCTGGGAGGATATTGTTAGATATGGAATTAAGTCTTATTTTTGTCAATCCATATGGCTATTTTTAAACTTTGTTTTATTTATAATTTTCGTATTTTTTCTTAGTAATAGGACATCCAAAAAATATGGAAGCTGCGCAGATAAAAGCTAAGATAGTCTCCAATAAAAAACTCAAAAACAATTACTGGCATTTAGAATTTGATTCAGGCATAATTGCTAAAAATTCCGGAGCCGGACAGTTTGTAGAGGTTAAGGTTAATGATGGAATGGACCCATTATTAAGAAGGCCAATTAGTATTCACAGTACAAGAGGAGCAAAGGTTAAGCTTCTTTATGAGATTATCGGCAAGGGCACACAGATTTTATCCGCAAGAAAACCGGGTGATTTTTTAGATGTTATCGGTCCGCTGGGGAATGGTTTTGAATATGCCGGTATAGTTAAGAAACCGGGGAAGCGGAAAAATATTTTAGTAGCCGGAGGCATGGGGGTAGCTCCCTTGGTTTTTCTGGTTGAAAAGATGGGGTTGTGTAAACCGCTGATTTTGATCGGAGCCAGAAGTAAAGAACAAATTCTTTGCTCTCGAGAGTTTAATGCCCTGGGCTGTAAGGTAATAATTGCTACAGATGATGGTTCCCTGGGATTTAAGGGTAAGGTTACAGAGCTTTTAAAAGAAGTTCTCTCAGAGATCCAGCAAGCTAACAAACCGGAAAATATATACGCCTGCGGCCCGCAGTTAATGTTAAAAGCCGTTGCCCAGATCTCTTGTGAAAATAATATTGCCAGTCAACTTTCACTGGAAAGACATATGGCCTGTGGGTTTGGCGCTTGTTTAGGTTGTGTTATATCTACTAAATCCGGATATAAAAGAGTTTGTAAAGATGGCCCGGTTTTTTCGGGCAAGGAGTTAACTTGGTAAAACAGGCTAAGCCAAATCTAAATGTAAATATAGGAAGCCTTACTTTGCAGAATCCGGTAATGGTAGCCTCCGGAACCTTCGGCTATGCTGAGGAGTTTAAGGGGTTAGTGGACTTAAAGAAACTAGGCGCTGTTGTTACTAAGACTATTACTATAAAACCACGGCTTGGTAATCTTCCTCCCCGTACTTGCGAGACTCCTGCCGGCATGCTTAATTCTATCGGCCTGGAAAATCCCGGTATAGATAGATTCATTGGAGAAAAACTCCCTTTTTTAAATAAACTGGGTATTCCAATTATTGTAAGTATTGCCGCTGAAGATGACCCTGGAGAGTTTTATACTCTGGTTGGTCAGTTGGATAAAATAAGCGCAGTTTCCGCAATTGAACTGAATATCTCCTGTCCTAATATGCAGAAAGATAAATTAATCTCTCAAGATAGCAAGGAAACCTTTGCCTTGGTTAGCGCAGTGCGTAAACTTACTAAAAAATGCCTGATTACTAAGCTGTCGCCTAATGTTACTTCCGTGTCGGACATTGCTTTAGCTGCGCAAGATGCGGGCAGTGATGCTGTAGCTTTAATTAACACGCTTACCGGTATGAGCATAGACGTGCATAAATGCGCGCCCAGGATTGGATCCTGGGTTGGTGGTTTAAGCGGTCCGGCAATCAGGCCGGTAGCGGTAAGAATGGTATGGGAGGCTTACAATAAAATTAAGATTCCTATTATCGGTATGGGTGGTATAATGGACATAGAAAGCGCTTTGGAGTTTTTTCTCGCCGGAGCCACTATTGTTAGTATAGGAACCGCAAACTTTATCAATCCAAAAGTAAGCCTTGAGATTGTCTCCGGATTAAAACAGTATATGCTGGATAATAACATCCCAAATTTAAGTAATATTATCGGGAAATTAAAAGCATGCAAAGATTAAATAACCCCAGACTTTTGCGCTCTGCGCAAGGATTTCGCCAGGCAAGAAATTATGCTGCTCAAATCGTACTTGCCTTAGACGTGGATACTATAGAAGAGGCCAAAAGGTTGGTGGATAACCTTTATCCAAAGATAGGTATCTTTAAAGTGGGGAGCCACCTTTTTACTGCTTATGGGCCCAAGGTTATTGAAATGTTACATGAAAGAGGCGCTCAGGTTTTTCTGGATTTAAAGTATTTTGATATCCCTAATACTGTGGCTAAAGCAGTTGCTGCGGCAGTACGTCTTAAAGTGAAAATGCTTACTTTACATATTTCTGGCGGTAAAGAGATGTTGGAGGATGCTGTAGCTTCGGTAAAGGAGCAAGCAAAGATTTCTAAAGTAAGCAGACCATTGTTAATCGGAGTTACGGTTTTAACCAGTAAAAGCGCAAAGCCAGGGGAGGTGCTCGCGCTGGCAAAAACGGGGATTAACTGCGGATTAGACGGTTTAGTTTGTTCCGCACATGAAGCAGCTATTTTACGGAACAAGATAAAAAATAATTTTATTATTGTGACTCCGGGAATTAGGGCGAATAATTCTATCAAAGATGACCAGAAAAGGGTAGCGACTGTAAGCCAGGCAGTCAAGGCAGGGAGTAATTTTTTAGTAATCGGCAGGCCAATTTTAAAGGCAGCAAGTCCGCAGGCAGCTGCGGAAGAGCTTTTAAAGGATTTGCATAGTATAAGAGATTAAAGATTTGATTGCCAAGATAAAAGAAAATCTCGTTAATCTGTGGTATAATAACTTGGATTTTAAGGGCGATTAGCTCAGTTGGTTAGAGCGTCTGATTTACATTCAGAAGGTCAGGGGTTCAACTCCTCTATCGCCCACCATTAAACATAGAAATAAATATTGGACTTAAGCTTAAAAGAAAGTATAATAAAACACTAAAATTGCGGGGGTCGTGGCCTAGTCTGGTTTAAGGCGCCTCCCTGTCACGGAGGAAATCGCGAGTCCAAATCTCGTCGGCCCCGCCAATTTTAACCTTTCTTTAAGATGTTTTAAAGGTGTCTTTTACCTTGAGTTTTCCCGCCGCAGGTGTTACCATAATCTTAAGTTTTTCAAAAGCAAATGCCTCATAAAAATCTGGGGAATGATAAAGAAACTTTTGCTTTCTTTAATTATAATCCTTAGTTTTATACCAAAGGCATATAGCTATGAACTGTTTAATACCGAACAGTTAAGCTTAGGATTAGATACTTATTTTCGCACTGATCTGGTAAGCTTTAAGAACGTAGTGGGTTTAGATAGTCACAATAAAGATGACCACACCGCTTATTTAGGCATAGATTATAGTTTTGCTTTTAGCGCGGACCTTAAAGATTCGGGCAACAAATTTTATATTAAGCTAGAACGTAACGGACCATATGATTATAGTGCGCCGCTTTTTATCCATAACACTCTGATTAATTCCGGAGGCAGGGTAGAGAAGTATCGTAACGCAGAATTACTGCCGCAAGTTGAGGAGCTTTGGTTTGATTCTAAAATCCGGGGTAACCTTGGAATTAAAACCGGGTTGTATATTTATGAAGTAGGCAATGGTTTCAGCCTCAATGGTAATTATGAAAATTACGGGTTTACTTTTTATCAGGAGGCGCAAAATTACCTTTGGCGGCTTTATTATTGTCGGCCGGACTTAGTGTATAAAATTCGTTTAGGTCCGCGTGTTAAACAAGAAGAGGAGCAAGGGCAAGAATATGAACCCAATGCGGCTAATTTTTTTGCCACAGATGTTAAATTCATCGCAGGGAAGCAGACCTTTTGGCCTTATATAGGTATGTTGGCAGATTATACCTCTAATGGTAAAAGAGATAATCTTTTTGCCGCTCCCATAAAAAGAGACCTGTTGGGTACATTTGGCACTGCCTGGGAGTTTAAGGGGGAGGATCTTACTTTAAAATTAGAGGCGGCGCATAATTTCGGATATGCCCAAAGTCAGGACAGTGCTTATAAAGACATCCAGCATACCGGATACATGTTTTACTCCGGAATAAATTACACTTTGGGTAAATTTGTGCCGGAGTTGCAATTCTTGCTTTGTTCCGGCAATAAAGCTACGCCGGATATGGCAGAAAGTGGGGATACTGTGTATCTCGGGAGCAAAAACCGTGCTTTTAGTTATTATTCCCCCACAAACATGAATTTGGGGGATACAATAAGCAGCAGTAATGCAACTATGCTTCCTATCGTAGCGATGGGGGGCGGATATGGCTTAAATTATGGCGTGCCGCGTCCGGGTACATTTTCTTCAGGTGATTTTGATGACCTGATTATGCCTTCGGTTGGTTTTGATTATAATCTTACGGAGAAAATTTGCCTAAGCCTGTATGGATATTATTTAAGCTCATTTAGCCGTCCGGTAGGCACTTTAGACGGAAAAGGAAAATATCTTTCCCGGGATTTAGGTTATGAAGCAGATTTCTATATTGATTACAAGGCAAATGAGCATATGCATATTGGTTTTCTGGGAGGATGTTTTATCCCGGGAAAGTTTTATAAAGAAAAGCGCGATGATCTAAACGGAAGTCTGTTTAGTCCTTTTGTGCGTGGTGATGGTTCGGCAAATAATGCGTATCAGCTTGAGTTTTATGTAGAGTTAAAATACTAAGACACCTGGCCCAGATAAGAATTGGACTAGTGTTCGCCTCGTGGCGAAAATTGCGCGGGTATGTCTTTGTGGACTGACACCCGGCCTTAAAGGAAGTGGCCGGTGTACCTTTGTGGGTTAGGAGGATAAGATGGCGACAATTGATGATTTCAGAAAGCTGGATTTAAGAATAGCGCAGATAAAAGAGGTTAATGAACATCCTAATGCGGATAAGTTGTTAATTTTGACCTTGGATTTAGGAGATAGGCAGAAACAGGTGGTTGCCGGAATTAGAAACTTTTATTCTAAGGAAGAGCTTTTAGGTAAACAAGTAGTTTTAGTAGATAATCTTGAACCGGCAATCTTGCGCGGGGTTGAGAGTCAAGGGATGATTTTGGCCGGTTCTGATGAAAATACCCTGGCTATACTTAGTCCTGAGAAGAAGCTTAAATTAGGGAGTATTGTCAAATGATAAAACAGTTTGTTCCACAAGAGTTCTGTCTTAAATGCCAAGGTTGTTGCCGCTTTAAAGAAGTAAATTCTGTATGGAGCCCTTGTCTTTTAGATGAGGAGATTCAGGAACTATTAGATAAAGAAGGTATTCCCGCAGCCTCTATCTCCCTCGATCGCCGCATACAACCTGTAGTTAATCCCAATAGCGTAGATTTTATCTGTCCATTCCTGGGTAGCCTGGATAATAAATGCAAGATTTATTATATGCGGCCATTCGAATGTCAACTGTATCCTTTTTTGATTAATCTGCGCAAAGGTAAAGTGCTCTTGACTGTTGATTTAAATTGTCCTTATGTTTGCGAGAAAATAAATAGCCAGGAGGCTAAAGAGTATATCTCTTATCTTTCCGGGTATCTTAATTCTCCGCAACAATTAGAGATGTTAAAGGATAACCCCCAGATTATCCAAGCCTATGAAGAGGTAAGAGAGGTTGCTGAATTAAAACTGCCGCATGAAATTAAATAAATTAACATTAAGTGACCGGGAGTTATTTAATAAACACCTTGTTTTTGCAAGGCATGAGCTGGCAGCTTTTTATTTTGCTAATATTTATATTTGGCGGGCCATCTTTGATATTCAATGGGGCTTGGTTGAAGACAGCCTCTGTATATTTTTTCGTGATAAGATCGGTTGTTTTATGTACCTGCCGCCCCTAGAGAAAGAACGTCACCCCAGGGTTATAAAACAGGCATTTGCGATCATGGATAACGTAAATAAGAATAAAGACATTTCGCGCATTGAAAATATCGAACAGGAAGATTTAGAATATTACCGCGCCTTAGGTTATCTCTGTCATCAGAAATACCCGGATTATCTTTGCTTAAGAAGCGATCTGGCCTTGCTTAAAGGGAATAAATTTAAGTCTCAACGCGCTTCATATAATTATTTTGTTAAACATTATAATTTTGAAGCATCAGATCTTAAGTTAAAAGACAGGGCTGGTTGTTTGAATTTGTTTAATTTCTGGGTAGAAGAGCGTAAGGCACATTGCGATGAAGATATTTATCGCGGCATGCTAGAAGATAATCGCTTGGTAATCACAGAAGCGCTGTCTAATTATAAACAGCTGGGTTTGGAGGGTTTGGTGGTAAAGATTGATCAGCAAATAAAAGGGTTTACCTTTGGTTATAAATTAAATAAAGATACATTTTGCATACTTTATGAGATTACGGATCTTTCTATTAAAGGTCTGGCGCAGTTTATTTTTCGTAAGTTTAGCGCGAAACTAAAGAATTATGATTATATTAATATTATGGATGATTCGGGCTTGGATAATTTACGGAAAGTAAAACTTTCTTATAAGCCAAAACGACTGGTTCTTAACTTTATTGTTACCAGAGATGCTTAAGCATATTGACGAATTAGAGTTTACTATATTTGATACCGAAACTACCGGACTTAATCCTGGCTCCGGAGACCGCATAGTTGAGTTAGCGGGATTAAGGGTTAGGGGCAGAGAGAGGGTTGCTCAATTTGATTCCTTGGTTAACCCGGCAAGAGAAATTTCTCCGGAAGCCTTTGCAGTAAATAAAATCGCTCCGGAAATGTTAAAACATGCTCCGGATATAGATATAGTAATGCCAAAGTTTCTGGATTTTATACAAGGCAGCTATCTTTGTTCCTATAATGTAGAATTTGATTTGAGCTTCCTGGATAATGAGTTAGAAATTATTGGGCTGCCGGCTTTTACCGGACAGGCCTATTTTGATATATTGACCATGGCAAAACGTCTTATGCCAAATCAACAACGTTATGCGCTTTGGTTTATTGCCGATAAGCTCGGGGTTAAGGCCCGGCAACAGCATCGTGCTTTTTCCGATGTGGAAATGACCTGGGAGGTTTTTAATAGGCTTAAAGACATGTGTCAGGAAAAAGGGATTACAGAGCCTACTGAATTCTTGAGTCTTTTTGCTTTTAATCCGGTTTTTTTAGGAAGTCCAACTTTTTTAAAGATATCCCAGATTGAGAAAGCGATTAATTTAAAGGCGCACCTGAGGATAAAATATCTATCTATAAAAGATGCGGATGTTTCTTTAAGAGAGGTGATTCCCCGGGAGATCCGCCAGGATGCAAAAAATAAATATTTAATCGGCTTCTGCTGCTTAAAGAAAGAAGAGCGCGTATTTAAGATTGATAATATTCTGAAGCTGGAAATAGTTTAGCACCCTGTCTCGTGAAACTCGGCAGGCCCTTGCGCGAAGCGCAAGGATTTCACTAGATAAAAGATTCAAAGTGTTCAATTTCGTTGAACCAAATCTATAAGGTGCTCAATATTTAACGTTGAATTCGCAGGATAATCTGGTTAGAATATAAGCAGATGATTAAATTCTTATGAAAGGTAACAATTATGTTTACTAAACGTGACAATAATTCAGGTGCAGAACGCAGAAAATATATCCGTCTGGATACGGTTTTACCGGTGCAGTTTCGCTTGGAAAGTTTAGATAGCAAGCAGCCTCTTTCTCCCTGGATCCAGGGATTTACTAATAACATCGGGCACGGAGGAATCTGTCTTTCGGTAAACGATCTTTCTCCCGAGCTTATCAAGTTGATTCAGGAGAAAAAGGTTAAACTCGCCATAGAGATAGATATGCCGTTAAGCGGCAATGCAGTGTGTGCATCGGTTTCTCTGGCTTGGACAAAAGAAATCGGCGGTTTAACAAAACGTTACCTGCTTGGCTTAGATTATGAAAAGATAAATCCGAAGCAGAATTTTATGCTCATACGTTATGCTTGGGCGAAGAAACTATTCCTGCCTTTCGTAGTTTTGTCTATTGCGATTTTAAGTTTATCTTTGGGTTTTGGGGCTTATTTAAATATACAGTTGACTCATAAAAATAAGATGCTTGTTGAGGATTTTGTCAGAGTATTACAGGAATCCAAACTTGTCAAGCAGCAGTTAGGTCAGATAGCCCGGGAAAGAGCTGCCTTGCAAAGTAAGATTGAATCACTGGTTTCGCAAATTAAATCTGCCTCTGAAAAGAAAAGCGAACAGATGTCTTTGGCTGCAATTAACAATACAAAACCGCTTCCCGTTGCAATTGATAAGACAAAAGAGTTAAATGATGCAATCTTGAGGCTTGCCCAGGAAAGGGATCTTTTGCAAGCGAAGTTGAATACCCTGCAAGTAAGCGAAAAAGCGGTTCAAACAGAATCATTACGGCTTGAAACTAAGAAGGTAATTCTAGAGAAAGCGAATTTGGATAAGATGTATCAATGGTTTAAGGTTCGCCAAAATCCTCATACTGGCCTGGCGATGAGTTTTGAAGGGGATAAAGATATTGAAAGCTGGGCGTTTCTTTATGATCAAGCATTGCTGGTGCAGGTTTATCTTAAATTCTCAGATTTTTCCCGGGCAAAGAAGATTCTGGACTTCTTTGCTAATGATGCCAAGCGTGAAGATGGATGGTTTCTTAATGCTTACTATGTTAATGATGGAGCTCCTGCGGAGTTTGTGTTACATTGTGGTCCGAACATCTGGTTGGGGCTTGCTATTATGCAGTATACCCAGGCTACCGGTGATAAGCAATATTTAAAAATAGCTGAAGAGATCGCCGGCAATATTATCAAGTTGCAGAATTCTGATCCCGATAACGGCATACGTGGAGGGCCGTTAATGAGTTGGTACTCTACAGAACATCATCTGGATGCCTATGCTTTTTACAAGATGCTTGCTAGAGTCACTGGTATGGACAAGTATGACCAGGCGGCGGAAAAAACACTCAGTTGGCTGGTACGGCATACCTATGATAGACAGGACCTGCCGGTTAAGCGCGGTAAAGGTGATTCCACCATTGCCACAGATACTTATGCCTGGTCAATTGCTGCCATTGGCCCGGCAAAACTTAAGAGTTTAGGTATGGATCCGGATAAAATCATGGAGTTTGTAGAGGAGAATTGTGTGGTAGAGGTTAATTTTAACCGGCCAGGCGGACAAGTAGTTAGAATCCAAGGTTTCGATTTTGCTCCTCAACGCAATGTCTCCCGGGGTGGTGTGGTTTCAAGCGAATGGACAGCCCAGATGGTTGTATCATTTAAGATCATGGCAGACTATTATCTTAAAAACGGACAAGCGGATAAAGCCGCTATTTATCAGAGTAAAGCGGATAATTACCTTGGACAGTTAGGGAATATGATTATATCCAGTCCTTCTCCTTCCGGCCAGGGTGAAGGATGTCTGCCTTATGCTACGCAGGATTTTGTAGATACCGGGCATGGTTGGACTACGCCAAAGGGTAAACATACCGGTTCGGTATCAGGAACTGCGTATACTATTCTTGCGTATTACGGCATTAACCCGTTGGAACTTAAATAATGGAGTTCTCTGGTATGAAACGCAGGCTAATCCGTATTTTCTTACGGCTTTACTCTGCGTTTGGCCCGCAGTATTGGTGGCCCGCAGATAGCAGTTTTGAGGTGATCGTAGGCGCGATTCTTACACAGAATACCAATTGGGGGAATGTAGAGAAAGCGATTTTTGCGCTTAAAGAAAAGAAGTTGTTGAATCCTGAGGGATTTTTTAAGCTTCCATCTCGTAGGCTGGCGGGTTTAATTAAAAGCGCAGGTTATTATAATGTTAAGGCAGCAAGGTTGAAGAATTTTATTAAATTTTTCTTTACTATGTATAAGGGAAATATAAAGCGTATGGGCTCTCAGGATTTAATGATTTTACGTAAACAGCTGCTTGCAGTAAAAGGAATCGGTCCGGAAACCGCCGATTCTATTCTGCTTTATGCATTAAATAAGCCGGTATTTGTGATGGATGCTTATGCCAAAAGAATACTCTGCCGCCATCGCCTTTTAGCAGAAGATACTACTTATGAGCAGGCTCAAGGTATTTTCATGCGCAACCTTAAGAATGACGCAGGGTTGTTTAATGAATACCATGCGCTTTTGGTAAAATTAGGTAAAGATTATTGCCACAAGCAAACTCCTAAATGTGAAATTTGTCCACTCCATGGTCAATAAAAAACGCCTTATACAAACAATCTGGAAACTAATCTCCCTGGATTCTCAGAATCCTCCGGGAAATGAGGAGAAGATTGCTGGTTTTGTCAGTGCTTATTTAAAAGCCTTGGGTCTTCAAACTAAGACTTATGCATTTAGCGATAAAAGGGTTAATGTTTTAGCTACTCTTAAAGGAAAGAAACACGGGAAATCGCTTTTGTTTACTCCGCATCTAGATACTGTCCCAGCCGGCAAAAGCTGGAAAACAAATCCATTTGATGCTAAGATCATGGGCGATAGGATCTATGGCTTGGGCGCGACAGATTGTAAGGGGAATTTGGCTAGCGCCCTGGAGGCAATTAACTCGATAGTTGAAGACGGCATTAAGCTCGATTATGATTTGATATTCGCTGCGACTGCTGACGAGGAAAGCGGTTCATCCTTAGGACTGATACCGTTGCTTGAGCGTAACCTTTTAAATCCGGATGCCGCGGTAGTCTTGGATGCGGATGATTTTGAAATAGTTGTTACGCAAAAAGGGCTCATGCACCTTAAGGTTTATATCAAAGGCAGAAAAGCGCATGGCGCCTATCCTTGGTTAGGGGTTAATGCCATAGATATAGCAGCCAGGGTAATCGTAGATTTAAAAAAACAGAGAATTAATTATAAAAAGAATAAATATCTACGGCACCCTACAATTAATGTCGGCACCATTTCTGGTGGTGATAAAGTAAATGTAGTCAGCGATTGGTGCGAGATCGGGTTAGATTTCAGATTTCTTCCGGGGACTACGGAAAAAAAGCTTTTAAATGATTTAAGGAAAACCATTTCTAAATATACTAGTAATTTTAGAATTGAAATTGAAGGAATTCAGGCTCCTTATAGCATTAACTCTGCACATCCTTTGGTTAGGGGTTTATCTTCCGCCATGAAGAATTTGAAGATTACTCCGCGTATCAGCGGCTCAGAGGGTGCAACAGTAATAACTTTTTTCAAGCTCAAAAATATCCCGGCTGTGGCCACGGGTTTTGGTACTGAGAGTTGTGCGCATGTGGCAGATGAATATGCCTGTTTAAGTAACCTGTATAAAGGCGCTCAGGTTTTGGTATCATTTTTAAAGAATTATAAGTTTGACTAATCATAAGAATATAAGGAGAAGCTATGGAAATGCTAAAAATATCTAAAAGGCCGCGGCTTAAGAAACCATATCTTATTGTTGCCTGGCCGGGGATGGGTGAAGTGGCATTTAAGGCCGCTTCTTACTTAATTGAAGAGTTAAAGGCTCGGGAGTTCGCTCATATTCAACCGGAGGAATTCTTTTATCTGACCGGAAGCGTTATTCAATCCGGAATACTGGAGGCTCCTCTTTTACCTCAGGGAAAATTTTATTACTGGCGAAATCCTGCCGCAAAACGCTCAGGGTCGGGAAAAAATGACCTGGTTATTTTCTTAAGCAATGCCCAGCCGGACTTAGCCAAAGCGGATAGTTACGCAAAGATCATTATTGATTTGGCTAAGAGTTTAGGTGTAGAGATGGCCGTTAGTTTTGCTTCTATGCCTCAGGCAACCGACCATACTCAGGATTCACGTGTCTGGTTTGCAGCAACAGATCAGAAAACAAAAGAAAACCTTGATAAATATAATTTTGGAGTTTTAGAAGACGGCCAGATCAGCGGGATGAATGGTCTGTTTTTAGGCATGGCCAAGAGGGCAGGTTTAAAAGGATTTTGCCTGCTTGGAGACATTCCTCTTTACACAATCCAAATTGAAAACCCCAAAGCTTCAGCAGCGGTACTTCTTGGTTTGGGAAAAGTATTAAATATACAGATAAACGTGCAGCCATTAAAAGACCAGGCGCAGGCGGTAGAGAATGAAATTAATAAGCTGTTGGATTATCTGAAGCTTGGCAACCCCGGACAGTCAGCTCCTATTGGAGAAGAAGAGGTGGAGTTGATCAAGAAAACCTTAAGCCAGCTTACTAAATTGCCGGTTTCGGTAAAAGAAAGAATAGAAAAGCTTTTTGAAGAAAGCCGTCGTGACATCTCTAAGGCCAGTGAGTTAAAAGTGGAGCTAGATAAATGGAATGTTTATAAAGAGTATGAAGATCGCTTCCTGGATTTATTCAGGAAGAATACAGATAAGGGTAATTAGTAAATGCCTGCGGCAGAAATAAAAGTTATCCTTTTTGACCTGGGCAATGTTTTGGTAGATCTTAACTTAAGGCCGGCCGCGGAAAGAATCTCAGGTTTTTGCGGTAAGCGTCCAGATGAAATACTAAGGAATTTTTTTGATTCAGGAATAACTAATTCTTTTGAAAAAGGGGAACTTCCTGCAGAAGAATTCTACAAACAGGCAAAAGATATGCTGAATTTAAAACTCGGTTATGAGTCTTTTGTCTCCATCTGGAACGAGATTTTCTTCTTTAGCTCGAAAAACCGCACTGTTTATCATATCGCTAATCGACTCAAGAAAAATTATCATATCGCCCTGCTTTCTAATACCAATATTTTACACTATAAATATATTAAAGATAATTTTCCGGTATTTAATGTTTTTGATAAACTGTTTTTATCCTTTGAAATCGGCGCGATTAAGCCGGATAAGTTAATTTACCATAAGGTTATTAAGGCATTGGGAGTTCGGCCGGAAAATATATTTTATACCGATGACCGTCCCGAGTTGGTAAAAACTGCTTCCGGGCTTGGAATTAAAGGCTTCGTTTTTACTAGCATTGAACAACTAATTAGTGATTTATCCAGCCTTAATATTCTTCTGGAAGAATATTAAGAATCTTACCCGCCAGAAGCGTTTTTGCCTTAATTTTTATCTGTTCGTAAGATCAGCTTTTCGTTACGAGTTCCAAAGGAGCTGATCCTATAGGATAAAATCCGTAACTCCTTAATAAACTTGCGGTTTAACGCCAAAAGTAATATAATAATTAAATGGGTTTTTGCCGGAAAATCAACATCCTTTATGTAATTACAAAATTGGAATTAGGCGGGGCCCAAAAGCAGCTTTTAAGCCTTGTCCGAGGGTTAGATAAAGAAAGATTTAATGCGTATATCCTTGCTGCCTACGACGGATTATTAATTGAAGCGGCAAAAGAGATCCCAGGCTTAAAATTAATACGCTGCAGGTTTCTTGAAAGGCCCATCCGACCGATCAAAGACATATTGGCGTTATTTTCTATTTATCGTTTTATAAAGAATAACAACATAGATATAGTTCATACACATAGCTCTAAGGCGGGAATTTTAGGAAGACTGGCGGCTAGGGCAGCTGGTACCAAAACAATTATCCATACTGTTCATGGATGGAGCTTTCATGATTATCAGCCAGCCATAGTTTTTTATTTCTATCTGTTTCTGGAAAAACTCTGCGCATATTTTTCCAGCGCGATAATCGTAGTTTCTCAATGTGATAAAAGGCGGGCTGTTCGAGAATTAGGCGGCAGGTTCGATAAATACAAATTAATAAGATACGCTATAAATTATAAGGAGTTCAAAAACAGCGGGGAGGCTTCTCAAACAAGAAAAGAGTTTGGTTTATCCGAAACAGATTTAGTTGTGGGTATGGTCGCTTGTTTTAAGCCACAGAAGGCCCCTTTGGATTTTATAAAGCTTGCAGCCATTATTAAGAAAGTTTTCCCCGGTGCTAAATTCATTTTGGTCGGAGATGGAGTTTTGCGTAAAAAGATTTGCGCTTTAATAAATAAGCTTAATTTAAAAGAGCAGATTATCCTGACAGGCTGGCGTAATGATATTGACTCCATTTTATCTTGTTTAGATGTCTTTGTGCTGACTTCATTATGGGAGGGGTTGCCGATTGCTGTTTTGGAGGCAATGGCCGTGGGGCTGCCGGTAGTAGCTACAGATACCGGAGGAGTCAGCGAAATTGTCTTACAAGGTAAAACGGGTTATTTAGTTAAACCGCGCGATATAGAAGCTTTGCAAGACAGGTTAAAAGAATTATTAATGAAACCTAATCTAAGAAAAGAGTTTGGCAAGCTCGCTATTTCAACCCTGGAACATAACGACTATTCATTAAATAGCATGCTTAAGAATCACACCCAGCTTTATTTAGATTTATCGCTCGGGGGTAAAAATGCTTAAATACTTGATTGTTTTCTCAGGCGCTTTAATTTCCAGCATGCTTTGTATATTTTTGCTGGCCAGGGTTTCTTTAAAATACAAAATACTGTATGCGCGGGGAATTCCTTTGGTCGGGGGTTTAGGTATAGGGGCTGCTTTTGTATTCTCTTCTTGTTTAGGGGTGTATGTGTTTGGCATTGCTGGGACTAAAATAATTACAATTCTCGGAGTTTCACTTTTGATGTTGGTTTTTGGCATAGTGGATGATTTAAAAGAATTATCTATCCTGCAAAAAATCTTAGCCCAGTCGCTCTGTGCAGCCTTATTAATTTCCCTTGGCATAAAGACCGATATTATGTATCTGGGGTTTTGGGGTAATGCTGTAGTTACATTTTTCTGGATCTTAGGCATTACTAATGCTTTTAACTTGTTGGATATTATGGATGGTTTAGCTGCGGGTGCTGCTTTAATTGTAAGCAGCGCATTATTAGCGATAGCCTTTCTTCATCCGGATTTAAATATGCAGCTTCTTTCTCTTATTTTGTGCGCAGTAACTTTTGGTTTTTTGGTTTTTAACTTACCTCCCGCAGATGTATATCTTGGTAATTCCGGAAGCCATTTCCTGGGTTTTATGATTTGTTCCCTTGCCTTGGTGTTGCGTTATGCCACCAAAGACAATCCGTTTGCTTTATTAAGCCCGATAATAATCTTATGGCTCCCTATCACAGATACACTCTTGCTTATTATTTTCAGGATAATGAAAAAAAAGGTGCCTTTTAAGAAAAGCAATGACCACATCGCATTTAGAATACGGCTTTCTTCCGCCAGCCCCATAAAGACTATTTTGGTCATGTTTTTGTTGTGTTTTATATTTTCTCTGGCGGGAGTAATTTTAACAAAAGTTAACAATTTTTGGGCAACCGGTATTATTGTAGCTATATTTTTGTTCAGTATTATTTTATTCTGGAAGCTGATTAAAATAGATACGCATGAGTAAAAAGAAAATTGTTATTTTGGGTGCGGGGTTGGCGGGTTTGAGCGCAGCCTGGCATCTCCAGAAAAAAGGGATAGAGTGTTTTATATTTGAAAAAGAGCCTGACGTAGGCGGATTATGCCGTTCTAAACAGATCAAAGGTTTTATTTTTGATTATGACGGTCATCTCCTGCATTTTAGAAATAAACATACCTTGCAGTTGGTAAAAAGATTGTTAAAAGGGAATTTGATTTCCCATGACAGGAGCGCATGGATTAATAGTTTTGGCATTTTTAGCCGGTATCCTTTTCAGGCTAATCTTCGCGCCTTACCCGGGCCGATAGCCAAAGAATGTTTGTTCGAATTTCTAAAAGTAAGCCAACCTCAGCAAGGCAAAACTCCCGTAAATTTCCTAAAATGGATAAATGCCTCTTTTGGTAAAGGCATATCCCGGCATTTCATGATTCCGTATAATGAAAAATTCTGGACGGTGCCTTTAGATGAAATGACCTGTGCTTGGACAAATAACTTTATCCCCCAGCCCAAGCCATCTGAGGTAATCGAAGGTTTTTTTACGGAAAACAAACATCGTTTTGGTTATAATTCCACTTTTTGGTATCCCCGGCAGGCAGGCATAGAGCAACTCCCCCGGGCGTTTGAGCAGCAACTATGTAATATTTCTAAGAATTGCCGCATTAGCGCAATTGACCTTAGGAAGAAGGAATTAAGCATTGCGGGTAAGGAAAGGGTTAAATTTGATATTTTAATCTCAACCATGCCTTTGCCCGAGCTGGCAAAAATAATCCGGCCCTTGCCTGTTGATATCATGGACTTGTTTAAAAAATTACGCTGGAACTCAATATTCAATCTTAATCTGGGAGTAGAGGGGGCCTCCCAGGAAGGTAAGCACTGGATATATTTCCCGCATAAGGAGACTGTTTTCTTCAGGGTTGGTTTCTTCCATAATTTTTCTAATAACATTGTGCCTTTCGGCAAGAGCGCCATATATACCGAGGTAGCGTATTCTAGAAACAGGCCAATTAATAAAAATAAGATTGTTCCGCGGATAATAAATGAACTTAGGACCTGTGGGATATTGGACAAAAAGAATAAGGTAACTGTCTTAGATATAAACGATATAAAGTACGGTTATCCAATTTACGACAAGGATTATTCCCGGGTTACTGCAGCAATAAGAGGATTTTTATTACGCAACAATATAATCGCCTGCGGTCGCTATGGGAGTTGGCAGTATATGTCTATGGAGGATGCGATACTTGATGGCAAGCGAGCAGCAGATAAGATTAAAAGATGAAAAAAATAATTGAGTATTTATTGCTTTTGGCGGCGGTAGTTATTTTCTTATATTTGGGTAAAGGAAAGCTTGAAGCGTTCTTTTATAACCAGGGTAATAATTATTTTGAGCGTTCTTTATACAAAGAAGCGATAGGGTCCTATGGTAATGCTCTTGAAATAAATTCGCAATCCTGGCTGGCCCACTTGGGATTAGCAGAAGCATATAGGAGTAATCAAGATTATGATAAGGCGGCGGAAGAATATAATAAAACCTTAAACATAAATCCTCTTTGCGTAAAGGCATATCAGTCTTTAGCGGAAATGTATTCTCAGAAAGGCGAACATGCTGAAGCGTTAAATGTGATTAGACGGGCACGGGATAAAATTCCCAATAATCCGGGGATCAGCCAATCATCGCAGGAGTGCTGTTATGCCTTTGTAGTTTCTACATTAAATAAGAGTACGGAATTGTTGCTAGCAAATAACAATCCAGAAGCGATATCTCTTTTGAAGGATACGCTTAAATTATGTCCTGATTTTGTTGTCGCTCAGTATACACTGGGTTATTATTACTTTTGCATTAAGGATTATGATAATGCCGAAGTCAACCTGAAAAAGGCCCTCCTGATAGATCCGAAGTTTCCTTATACTCTTAAATTACTCAGCCAAGTGTATTTTAAAAAAGGAAATTTTGAAAAAGAATTATCTTATGCCAAGGAGGCCTTCGTATTAAATAATAACGACGCCTCTGTCTGTAATGATCTGGGTCTGGCGTTGATGCATCTGGAGCGATATGCAGAAGCAACTACTTATTTAAAAAAAGCAGTCAATCTAGACCCGGATAATACGGATTATATTTATAGCTTAGGTAGCGTCTATCGGGATAATAAAATGTTTGATCAAGCAATCTCAGAATACAATAAATTAGGTGTATTAAAGAAAGATTACCCTAATTTGCATAATGATTTGGCGGATATTTATGATAATTTAGGCAATCGTGCGCAGTCTGTATTGGAATATCAGAAAGAGGCTCGGGATTGCCAGCAGGAGCTTGTCGGTAATCCCGATAACCCTGTTTTACTTAATAATTATGCCTATGCTTTAAATGGTCTTGGTGAATCTGAAAAAGCTAAAGAAATTATAGATGGCGTGATAAATTCTTATCCTCGATACCGGCAGGCATACCTGACTTTGTCTAGGATTCATGAGAAGATGCAAAATACAGGCTTGGCTTTAAAAGCCATGGAAAAGGCAAAACAACTTTCGGTGAGGGAAGACTTTATCGATAATGAAATATCCAGGTTAAATAAACTCCCTGCACCTAAGGAAAAACCGAAATTAGAGGAAAAAGATTTGATTTACTTAAAAAATGGGCGTCAATTACAGGGAAAAATAAAAAAAGAATACCCGGATAAAGTAGTATTAGAAGTGCGCCTAGGTCCTTCCTGGGGAGAAGTGATTTTTTACCGGGATTCAATCGAGCGTATAGAAAAAGTTAAGAATTAAACAGGGATAATCTTCGGGGCGATTGAATAAAATGATGTTTTTAAAATTGATTAAAGCAAAAATTAACAAGTTATATTTTTACCGGCGCACTTTATGGAATATGGCCATAAAACAATTTAAGGCTAAATATGCCGGTTCAGTTTTAGGTATTTTTTGGGTGTTGATTAACCCTCTTTTGATGATGTTGGCGATAACCTTTGTGTTTACGGTAGTTTTTAAAACGGAAATAAAGGATTTTGCCTTATTCGTTCTTTCGGGGATTTTACCTTGGATGTTCTTTTCTGGGGCCTTATCCGAAGCCACCCCCTCTTTATTAACCCAGAAGAGCGTCTTACACCAGTTTAGTTTACCAAAAGAGATAATTCCCTTAAGCGTCGCGCTGTCTTATTTGATGAACTTTCTTATGAGCTGGATAATTATTTATCCTGTATTTTTGTTTCAGAAACCCGGTATTATCACCATGGCTGTTTTACTGCCGGTTATATTCCTATTTACCTATATTTTTACCAGTGGGGTATGTCTTTTATTTAGCGTAATTAATGTTATTTTCCGCGATCTGGAACATTTGATCGGGACCTTACTTATGTTTTGGTTTTGGGTTACGCCAATCTTTTATCCTATTGAAATGGTACCCGAGAATTTTCGTTGGGTATTTAATTTTAATCCGCTGTCCGCATTTATTGTATTTTACCGGGATATAATCTTTTATTGCAGAACGCCGGAGTTGGCAACATTCTTAGGGGTAATTATTTGGACTTCCCTTAGTTTGTTCTTAGGGATATTAGTGTCTACTTGGCTTGAATCCAGCGCCTTAAAACGTATTTAATATGCCTATAATTAAATTTAAAGATGTATGGGAGATGTATCGTATCAAGTTTATCATTGGGGGTAAGTCCTCCTGGGAAGATTTTTGGGCTTTACAGGAGATTAATTTTTCCCTGGAAAAAGGGGAGATATTGGGGATTATCGGTGAAAATGGTTCAGGTAAGTCTACAATATTAAGGTTGATTGCCGGGATGTTAAAGCCCGATCGCGGTGAAATAGAGGTTGCGGGCAGCGTCTCCGGACTTTTGGAGCTGGGGGCGGGTTTTCAGACAGAGCTTACCGGCAGGGAGAATATTTCTCTGCAGTGTGAACTTTTTGGTTTGCCTGCAGAGCAGGCTAAAGAAAGATTCCAGGAGATTATTGATTTTGCTGAAATCGGCAAGTTTATAGATGCCCCGGTAAAATGCTATTCTCAGGGTATGTTTGTGCGTTTGGCATTTGCAATAGCGGTGCATATGGATTCTGATATTTTTCTTGTGGATGATACGCTGGCCGTGGGAGATGAATATTTCCAAAAGAAATGCATTGAAGAAATATTTAAGATAAAACAAAAAGGCAAAACAGTGATTGTTGTTACTCATGATATGGCTATGTTACAAAAACTCTGCGCGAGAACAATATTTTTGAAACACGGTCTGTTGATTAGGGATGAAGAAACGACCAAGGTAGTATCTTTTTATTCTCAGACAGCCGGCAGCCCGCAGGGGATAGTTATTATTGACCGCAAGCCCCTTAGTTTAATATTTAATAATGGCAGGTTATTATTAAGCTGGAAAGATGAGATGCTTACTACTGCTTCGGGTGTTCATACGACATTTAGAGTGGCTAATAGATGGTATAGTTCTACCCAGGCAGAATGGGAGGTTAAGAATGAGGGGCAAGGAGTTTTTACGGCGACGGGTAAATTTTATCAATTGGGTTTGACTCAGTTTTGGAGAGTTGAGGTTTCAGAGAAATTTGAAATCAAATGGGGCATAGAGCTTGAAATGGATACAGATATCGAGTTGTCTGAAATGTATGCCAGCATCGCGATTAGAGATGAATATAGTCAATGGTTTTCTGATTCAGAGCGGGGTGATTTTCCCGCAATCAAAGAAGAAGATAGAAACTGGACTCCTGTATTCACAAGGAATGGTTTAAGTGCCTGCGTTGGAGTATATCAGCAGGTTTTAGAGTCAGGGGAGGTGCCATCCTTGTTATTTAAACAAGCATCATTGGGTTATTCAACCCAGGTTATAATTCTAAATTCTGATTACCTATTGCATTGTCGTATATTACAATACAGGCTAAATCCGTCTTTCAATAAATCCGCCAACCAGGTTGAACGATTTATTTGTTTTGCCGGGGAAATCGCCGTAAATACACCCAACATAGATGATTATATTTATAAATTGCAGAATGAGTTTGTTTTATCTACTCCAGAATTAAAATTAACCTTTGATAACGGCAGGTGTATTCTTGAATATAAAGGCAAAAGTCTAACCAAGGGTAATCATATCAGCACTTCTATTCATGTAAATGGAAGATGGTATTTATCTAATTTAGCGCGTTGGAGTTTTGAAAAACAAGATTCCGGGCGGATCATCGCTAAGGGTAAATGGTCAAATCTTCCGTTAACTCAGGTTTGGGAGATTGAAATTAATAATGATAATTCCATCAAATGGGATGTTAGCATGCAAGTTGATGAAGAATTGATTATCGAACAACAGTATTTTTTCATCATATGCGCAAATGATTATTCGCATTGGTTTAGCAAGTATGGCTCAGGGGCATTCCCTGAGAGCTTCCGGGAAACTGAAATGGATATGCCTCAAATATGCCTGCCGGATGGTGAACTAGGCCTTACAGACAAAAACGCTAAATTGCCGCAATTATCTGTAAGTTTTACCAACGAATTCCATAATTACGCTAAGATTATCAACTCTAATTTTTATGATAAAACGAGAATAATACGTATAGATAAAGTAGAGCCTGAGAAGATTAATAACTTTCCTCCCGGGGAATATCCCTGTTTTAAATTGGGTATTTATTTGGGCGGAGATAAACGGTTATTTTCTCCTAGCTTAAATGAACTTAGCGGCAGCAAATTAAAGTTTACTCTTCATCATGGTAGCGGGCGTATATTTTGGGAGGGGAGAGAATTAACAAAGAGGCTGGGTTTATATACTTCTTTGTGTTCTAAGGGGCGCTGGCATGACTCAGCCTCTTCTGCGAGATGGAAGATCATTGAAAAAAATATGAATGTAATCAAGGTTACTGGGGATTGGTTATATTTACCGATCAGCCAATTCTGGGAGGTGGAAATAAAAGATGATAACCGCATTAAATTGATTGTCAGGATGAAAATCAATAACGAAATAGAGGCTGATTGTTTGCAAGCCAACCTTATGCTCTCGGAAATATATTCACAATGGATAAAGGAGGGGGAAGCACATAGCTTCCCGGTTTTTGATAATAGCATAGATGACAAGTGGGATACTGTTTATTCAGGCAGGGGTGGGGCTAGGGGCATCGGTGTAGCTAGGAAAATGGAGCAGGGGTTATTCCTTCCGGAGATCACCTTGTCTGCTCAAGAGATAAACCCCGGACAGCGGATTAATATTATAAATTCCGACGTTTATCATAGAGGCAGGGTTCTGCAGTTTTTGGACCCGGTTAAAAGAATTATACCTGCCGGAGACTATTTATATTTTTGCGGAGAATTTATTATAAGTGAGTAAACCCTATTGAACAATAAAGTGAATGTTCTATTGAACTGGAGAAAAAACTCCGGAATATTATTAAGACATTTTAGATTTTATCTTTCCAGACAGATCGGCTATCCATTAGTTGAGCCCGATATGCTGCAGCTGTGTTTTTTATTTCGTTGTAATCTAAGGTGCAAAATGTGCAATATAAGCGAGCGCTCCGAAATAGTAAAACGTACCGGTCTGGATGGTGAATTGTCTTCTGAAACAATGATAAATTTAATCGCTCAAGCCCGGGAGATGAGGATTAAAAAATTATTTTTGCTCGGAGGAGAGCCTTTTTTAAGGGAAGACATTTTTGATATTATAAAATATGCCAGAAAATGTAATATAAAGACCTTGGTTTCAACAAATGGCAGTCTTTTGGATAAGACAGATATCATAGAGAAGGTTTTTGATTCCGGGCTTGATGATTTAATGGTATCGATTGATGGTGCTTGTGACGATACATTTAAAAAAATAAGGGGGGAGGGTGTTTTTGAGAGGATATTGTCTAATCTGAAATTATTAAACAGCGTAAAGAGAAATAAGAGATCCACAGTGCCTAACATAATATTTTTCTGCACTATAATGAACCAAAACATAGAAGAATTAACCGATATTGTAAATTTAGCTAGAAAGCTTGAAGCCTCCTGCGTAGGGTTCCAGCCGGTGGTTAAAGATAATACTGATGCCAGGGTAAGGGATAACCCGGATTTAAACTGGGTTTCAGAAAGCCGCTACCCTGCACTTGACCGCTCAATAGATGCATTAGTGGAGTATAAGCTTGCATCTAAAGAAAACTTTGATTTTATATTTACCGGGGTTAGCCAACTACAATTGGTTAAAAGTTATTTCAGGGGTAAGTTACCCAAGCAGAAATGTTATACGGGTTTTAACCGGATGATTATTTCTCAGGATGGAAAGATGTATTTTTGCGCTCAAGAACCAATCCAGGGAGAAATAAGTTTTGGCGATATCCATAAAGATGGCTTACGGCAGCTATGGTATTCGCGCAAAGCGCATACATTTAGAAAATGTATTAAAAGATGCGCGAATCCCTGTTTGTTAGGATGTACGCGCAGGGATGAGTTCGATAGGTTTATAGAGGATTGCCGCTGGAGTTTCTAGTTTCGATTTGGGGTTAAGGTAAATTTATTGCATGGATATTTCTATTATAATTCCAACTTATAATCGGAAAATTAAACTTAGGTCCTGCCTGGATTCTTTGTTTACGCAGAGCTATCCTTCCGTCGCTTTTGAGATTATCATTATAGATGATGGCTCGGTTGATGGGACCCAGGATATGCTTTGCGCACTTTCTAAGACAAATTCAAATTTAAAGTACTTTATGCAAAACCATAGTGGACCTGCCGTTGCCAGAAACTTAGGCATAAAACACTCCTGTTCAGAGATAATAGGTTTTACGGATAGTGATTGCGTCCTGGATAAGGATTGGGTTAAGCGTATGGTAGAAGAGCATAAATCAGAGAAGGATATTGCAGCAATCGGAGGACTTACCGAGGTCGATAGCCATAATATCAAGTCCCAGGTTAGCCAATTCTTAAGTGATGGAGCGATAGAAACCAAGATAAATGGAAAATCCGAAATCATATTTTTCCCCACTTGTAATGTTTCTTTTAAGCGGGATTGTCTTATCAGCGGGTTTAACGAATTATTCCCTTTACCCGCGGGTGAAGATTTAGACTTTTTCTGGAGGCTCTTTAAAAAGGGGAGCAGATTCAGCTATAAGAAAGATATAAAGATTTTCCATGATTGCCATGCAGATTTGGCCTCTTTCTTAAAGCAAGCATATATGTACGGCCGGGGTAATTATTTAGTTCAATATATGCATCGGGACCATCCTTTACTAAAAGAAATAAGAACCAAAAATAACGTTGCGTTTATTTCCGGGTTAATTGTAAACTTTATTAAAATACCACGTTTTTCTTATCTCTTAGGAAAACACTTGATCCGGCAACGCAGCCAGCTTAATTTCTATGAAAGACTCCAGGTTTATATCTATTTCGTATTGCATAAAGTTAATTATTTAATCGGCAATGCCGTTGAACATCTCAGGGCCAAGAAAATTCCGGATAATAATTATTCCAAGCCCGAATTAATTATTTTAGATATATCCCATAGATGTAATCTGCAGTGTAATATTTGCGAAATTAGAAAGGATAAGCCGATTAAGGAATATACCTTAAAAGAAGTAAACAATATTATAAACCAAGCTATTGATTGGCAGGTCAGGGATTTCGCTTTATCCGGAGGCGAACCTCTTATGAGGGAAGATATCTTTGAGATATTAGATTTTACAAAAGAAAAAAGATATCATATCGGAGTATTAACTAACGGAGTGATATTGAGCGAAAATTTTATAAAGAGGCTGCTTCCGTATTTGGCTGACGGCTGCCTTGCTTTGAGTATTTCTCTCGATTCCTTGACTCCGGCTATTCACGATGAAATCCGGGGGGTGAGAGGCTCTTTTGAAAGAACCTTGGGAGCTTTTAAGAAACTGTCCGAATTAAAAAATGATTATCCGGGTATAAACTTCAATTCAATATCAATAATCCTCAATGAAAATTTAAAAGAACTTTTGAATTTGGCTATTTTTTTTAAATCATTAAATATAAACTCTATCCAGTTTCAGCCTCTGCTTTCAAATAACCTGATAATGAAAGAGAGGAAAAAAGGCGCTAAATATTGGATTCCTCCGGATAGGTTTGTTGTTTTAGACAGAACAATTGACGAGCTTATCGAATTTAAAAGGAATAACCCCGGCCTTGTGCGCAACTCGGAGAATAACCTTAGGCTGGCAAAGAAATACTTCCGCGGTAATTTAACTCAAGATGATGTGAAGTGTCTTTATGCTGCTAAAACCATGCTTATTGCCAATAATGGAGAGCTAACTACGTGTTTCGAAAGTTACGGCAATATTCGGAAAAACAGCTTAAAAGAAATATACACATCTAATAGTATCAAGCAGGCCAGGAATAGAGTGGGGGTATGTAAAAATCCCTGCCTTTTACCCTGCTTTTGTGATTAAGGTAATAATTAAATGAAGGTTGCGTTAATACAATGTCCAGCTTTTGGAATTGACAGGCCTCCGATAGCCCTGGGTTATTTATCCGCTTTTTTGAAGAAGCATGGGCATACTACGTATATTTTTGATTTCAATATAGATTTGTATTCCAGGGCAAGCGAAGAAAACAGGAGATTTTGGGATTTTCAATATGTTTTCCAGTGGCTAGAGAATAATTATTTTGCAAATGAAGGGCTATTGCCAGAGTCTTATTTTAAAACCTGGGCTCATGAGGTTGTTAATTCTTCCTGTGATGTTATAGGCTTTTCTCTGCAGAGCTCTTCGTTAACCGCGAGCATTAATTTAGCGCGGGAAATTAAGGAAATCGCTCCTGAAAAAATAATTGTATTTGGGGGGCCGCTGAATTTGAGCTATAGCATTAATAACTCATATAACCTATTGGGGCTGGAAAATAACTCAAAAGCTAAAATTATCGATATCGTGGTTTTAGGTGAGGGTGAAGAAATATTCATCGATATGTTAAACAGGCTGGAGCGCGGTGTAACACTAGAGGGTTGTCCTGGGGTTGTGTCTACCGAGGGAGGCGTGTTTATCAATGGCGGACTGCGGCCCCTTATCGAGGATATCAATACAATACCGTTCCCGGATTTTAGCGATTTTCCGGATAAATATAAATTTAAAAAAAAGATGCCAATTTTAAGCAGCCGTGGTTGCGTTCATAAATGCGTTTTTTGCGATGATACGCTTATATGGGAAAAGTTCAGATTTAGGACTGCCGGCAATATCGTAGATGAAATACGCTTGCGTAAAAAACAGGGTGTTGATTTTTTAGAGTTTAATGACCTATTGATTAATGGTAACCTGCGGCAGCTTTCTGAGATGTGTGATCTCTTAATCCAGGAAGAAATTGAGATACCTTGGGGCGCTAGTGCATCTGTGGATAAGCGCATGGATATTCATTTTTTTGATAAACTAAGGCGAGCTGGTTGTTGTTATTTGAATTACGGCATTGAAAGTGCCTCCCCTAAAGTATTAATGGATATTAATAAGGGTTTTACTATCGAAGAGGCGAAAAAAAACATTGAGTGTACTTATAAAGCCGGAATTTCTGTATGCACGAACTGGATTGTCGGTTTTCCCACGGAAACTATCTCTGATTTTGAGCAGACGCTAAATTTTATCGCAGATAATTTTTGGTATTTAAAAAACAATATCATGGTTAATTCGTTTATCCTTAAACACAGCAGCATTATATTTAAAAATCAAGAAAAATATGGAATCACCTCTGACAAAGATAATAATTGGCATTCGCTTGGTGGGTTAAATACGATAAATGAAAGAAGGCGAAGATATGATATGTTTATCCAGCTAATTGCTACATTAGGGGATAATCCAAAACATGAAACATTCCAAAAATAGTATTATTACGATATACTATAAAAAGCATAGACTTGGGTTGAGGTTAGTTTTAAGAATTATTTAGCCAGCGGATATTATATTTAATTTGGGAGATTTTATGATGCAATCTGATCTTTCAATAATTTTGTTTACAACCAAGGGGCCGGATGTTTTATTTGAGTGCTTAGAGTCTTTATTAAATCAGACCCATCCTTTGGAGAAAATTGAATTGATTATCGTTGATGACAGGGATAATCAACATCTTGCGCAATCCCTGAAAGCAAGCGAATACAGCAAATTTTTTGCTTTAAAGTATATCCCCCTGCCATATAAAGGCTCCGTAGTTGCCAGAAATACAGGCATTAAGAATGCATCTTCCAAAATACTGGCTTTTATTGATGATGATTGTATTGCGGATAGCGATTGGGCGAAATTAATTATAGAAACTCACAGGCTTAATCCGGATAAGCCGGTTGTCGGGGGTTTGACTTATGTAAGTGAATGTGAGAATGCATCATTGGTGAGCCAATTCCTGATTAATAGCAGTGTAGGGACTGGTTTCGATAAAAAAGAGATTGTTTTTCCCCCTGCCTACAATGTTTCTATTAAGAAAAACATTTTTTCCGAATATTCATTTAATGATAGTTTCTCTCTGTCCGGAGGAGAAGATCTGGATTTTTTTTGGCGTATATTTGACCAAGGCCCTAGGTTTATCTGGAACAGGAATATAAAAGTTATACATACCCGGAATGATGATTTACTGGGTTTTTTGAAGCGAGCCTATCGTTATGGCAGAGGAAACCTGCTGACGGCATATTTGCATAAAGACGCGCATCCGTTATTAAAGGAGCTAAAAACAGGAAGAACCTCCTTTTGGTGGGCTACCTTATTGAGTTTTATTAAAATACCCAGCTTTAGTTATTTATTAGAAGAAAGATTAACCAAGCAGGAAAAAATAAAATCATTTTCAAGGAAGGCGTATATTTACCTCCTTTTTATTTTACATAGAGTATCGTATCTATGGGGGAATATATGTGAATTTCATAAGTTGAGGGAGAATATAAAAATAAAGAATATGAACTATTAAGCCGTATTTGGCTATAGCAACTATCATAAAGTTTAACTGTCAAGATACCGAATGAATGTTAAAATATGCTTCCGGGCAGCTTGAAAGAAAACCAGTTAACAGGAAACTAATTTAATGTCTACTCTGAAAATGGAAAATATAATCTTTTGGCTCTCCCGTAAAATAAATTATCCTTTAATTGCTCCAAAAGTTTTACAGATTTCTCTTACCAATAGATGTAATTTGAGTTGTAGGATGTGCTCTATTTCAAATGCTTTGCCTAAAGATCAAGAATTATCTACAGCCCAGATTTTACACGCAATTGATGAAGCGCGAGAATACGGCATCAAAGAGATAATCCTTACCGGAGGAGAGCCTTTTTTGCGGGAAGATCTCTTTGAGATCGCTAGATATTGCCATAACAAGGGGCTAAGGAGTATAGTTACAACCAATGGCACTTTAATCAACGAGCAAATGACCGATGCAATAATTAATTCAGAGATCAGTCATTTACATTTCTCAATTGACGGTTTAGAAGAAACAAATGATTACTTTAGGGGTCCTGGAGCATTTAATAAAATCATCAAGGCTGTTAATCTCTTATCTGAAAAGCGCAAAAATGACCACTTCTTTTCTTTGGGCTTTGCTTGTACGGTCATGGATAATAATGTGAACCAATTATTAGAACTTGTTAAGCTGGCGGATAATTTGAATCTTAACGTAATCAACTTTCAGCCATTAGTAAAGGACAATTCTAATTTTCTAGATAAAACCAAACCACTCTTCTGGGTCAAAGAAGAAAATATCCCGATATTGTCAGAAGAAATAAAGAAAATAAGGGATTATAAGATGCAGAATCTTACTATTTATGAAGAACCTCATCTTGAGCTGCTCATTGATTATTATAAAGGCCAGCTCACTAAAAAAGATTGGACTTGTTTTGGCGGTTTCAAGACTGTTTTTATCTGCTTCTCTAAAAACCAGCCGCTTGTTTATTCTTGCCATGGAGTATGCGGGAATTTAGATGAGGTTAGCCTTAAAAATGCATGGCGTTCACCAGACTCCCGTAAGTTACGGGTTCATTCTAAAAAGTGTAAAGATTTGTGTTTACAATCCTGCTATTCTGAAGAATCCTCCGGAAGCCTGCTTAATCTGTTTAAATCTATCAAAAAACAAGGAGATGGCCATGCAGGATGATTTAGTAAAAAAAATGGCTGACTTTGAGGTTTTGCTAGGTTATTACACAAGCAGGGTAATTTGTCATCCCCTGGTTCCTCCGGAGCACGTTTACTTTTCACTTACTAACCGATGCAACTTAAGATGCAAGATGTGCGGGGTGTCTAAGGATTCGACTCCAGAAGATTATGAATTACCGACTGAAAAGGTAAAAGATATTATTATGCAAATCAAGGAGATGGGAATTAATCATATTATTTTTTCTGGAGGTGAGCCGCTTTTAAGGAAGGATTTGGTCGAGATCGTAAGGTTCGCACATGAAAATAATATAAAGATGGTGGACTTGATTACAAACGGGACAATGTTAGATGATGTTATTATAAAGGAACTGGCTGAGGCCGGTTTAAATTATATTGGGATTTCAATTGATGGATTAAGCCAGGCAAGCAGCAAGATTAGGGGCCCGGGGGTGTTTGAGAAAGTAGTAGGTAATATAGATAATTTAAATAAATATAAGAGTAAATATGGCAAACGTTCACCCGCTCTGGGGATAAATTTTACAATCATGGGCGAGAATGTTAATGATATATTACCCATGATTGATTTGGCTAGAAGTATAAAATGTTTTTTTATTTCTTTCCAGCCGGTGCTTTTCAATAATACAAAGATGTTTGTGAATAGAAAAAATGCGCTTTGGCCGCAAACGGGACAGATTAATAAGCTTAGGAATGTAATTAAAGAATTACTAAGATTAAAAAAAGAGCCGAACGAGGTGCGTATTTTTACGGATGAAGATGTCCTTAATTCATTGCCGGATTATTTTCTAGGCAGAAGGCCAAAAGAAGATTTCAAATGTTATGAGGCGATAAAAAGAATAGTTATCACCTGTGCCGGGCAATTGTGGAGCTGCCAGGGTATTTTAGGGGATTTAAACAAAAACACGCTTAGCCAAATATGGTATTCCGGAAAGACCAAGAAAGTACGTCAGGATATCAAGAAATGTAAAAGGCATTGCCTGCAAGATTGTGTGTATTTTCCTTCGGACATTTTAAAAATAGCGAAAAGCATTACCCGGGCTAATTTTTTATCTTTGTCCAACTGGAAAAATGAACCCCAGGCGAGGTTAATAAATAAAATAGATAGCTACATTTCAATTTTAACTGAGAATAAGAAGGCCAAGAGAAATATCCTGGAGAAGATTTCCTATAACTATATTTTGGAAAACGAATGCCGTAAGTTGATTAAGGCGAAAAAATATTTTCTTAACAAATATACCGCTTCCTGTTAAATGACGGGCAAGGGTATTGCGTAAAGGTAAATAAATGAACATTCTTCGAGAGTTTGAAACAAACCTGTCTTATTATTTTTCGGAGGTTTTAGAAAAACCTTTTGCTAAGCCTTGTTGGATTTTTTTGAGCCTTAGCCATAAATGTACCTATAATTGCCAGATGTGCGGGGTAGTAAAGATATTAAAAGGTTATGAGCTCCGTATTGAAGATGTAAGAAGGGTTTTTGACGAGATATCCGGCTGGGATTGGGATTTTACCGTAGTTATTACCGGGGGGGAGCCTTTTTTAAGGAGCGATATTTTTGATATATTCAAATACGCTCAAAAACTTAACTTAAAAATAGAGGTAGTCAATAATGGTTCGTTAATAAATCAAGAGATAGCAGAAAAGATTATTTCTTCAGGTTTAAGTAATATAGCTGTTTCATTAGATGGCGCAAGAGAACAGACGCATGATTTTATAAGAGAAAAAGGGGCCTTCGAAAAAGCAACTGAGGCGATTAAATACCTGGTTGCCGCAAAGCAAAAGTTAGGTTTTGGTCCGCAAATATCAGTATGGACTACGATTATGAAAGAAAATGTTGATGAGCTTTTTGATATCATATCTTTGGTTAAGGGTTTAGGTGTTGAATGCCTGGTCTATCATCCCGTGATTGTGGCTCAAGAGGATATGCAAAATACTTCTCCCAACGCGCGTTTTTGGCTCAAGGAGGAGGATATCGATAAGCTTAAACAGCAGATCGATAAGATTGTAAATTACCAAAAAAATAACGGTTTAGTGGCTTTTTTACATGATCCTTATTTATGGATCAAACATTTTAAAGGACAATTAACCAGGAAAGAATGGAAATGCAACCCATTTGTTTTTACAAATATCGGGCCTGACGGGGAAATCAGGAGTTGCGGTTCGGCCTTCGGTAATATAAACAAAATGTCCCTTCAGGAGTGTTTAAATACCGGGGAGGCTCATAGGGCAAGAAATATTATGAAAAATTGCGCAAAACCATGTTTACAGACTTGTTGGGCTAACCCGCAAGCGGATTCTTTAGCTGGTATTATTGATACCCTGATTTATCGTGTAAAAAAAGATAAACTTGATAAAGAATCTAAAAAGAAGTTATTAGCGGATGCTTTATCAAAGTTAATAAGTTATGAGGAAATGTTGATAAAATGCCCAACTTAAAAGAAGTCATATTTTCCATAACCAATAGGTGCAATTTAAGATGCAGGATGTGTGATATTCCCTGCGGGAAGGTTGAGGAGTTAACCACAGATCAGTGGAAGATTGTTATCAGGGACGCTTCTCGTTTAGGAGCGCAAACCGTTGTGTTTAGCGGCGGAGAGCCTCTGTTAAGGGAGGACATTTTTGAGCTCATTTCTTTTACCAGGAAGAATAATCTAAATGCCTGCGTTACTTCAAACGGGCATTTAATTAATGAACAGGTTGCCCGGGACCTCAGTATTTCTGGAGTTAATGTTGTGAATATCTCCGTAGAAGGAACCAGGGAAACGCATGATTATCTGAGGGGATCCGGTAGTTTTGATAAGGCGGTTACTGGCCTGATGAACCTAAGAAAGTACAAAATCGAATCTACGGTAGCTTCAACCGTATCAAAATATAATTATAGAGACCTGCCTTATGTTTTAGAGGTAGCCAAAGATTGCGGAGCCACTACTGTACGATTACAACCCTTCAATGTAATTTTCTTACAAAACCATAAGCGTAAAAACGAATTTTTAATAGATAAACGGGAGATTAAAAACGTAGAGGATGTGATTAAGGTTTTTATTGATACCTCTAGAGAATACAAAATCTCTATTAATCCCACAGGTTATTTGTTAAAGATACCCGTATATTTAAGCGGCAAGAATTTTTATCCGAATAATTGCGGTGCCCTCTGGTATTCTTGCCCTATTAATCCAAATGGGGACCTGTTCCCCTGTTGGATCGAGGGAGCCAATAACAAGCTGATTGGTAATGTAGCAAAAGAAAGCTTATATGGCTTGTGGTTGTCCGAAAAAAGAATCAAAATGGTTGGTTCAATTGTAAATAATGGATGCAAAGGATGCCTGATGAGTTGTTATGATGAAGCGTTTGAACGTAAATTATTGAAAGAATCCGTAATGGATAATGCTAAAAAGTTAAAGAAAATTACCAGCTATAAAAAAATCATGAATAAGGTTTTACAGTCTTCAAAAAGCCAGATAACGAAGTTAAAATTAAGATACAGATTCTATGTTTCTTACAGGGGTTCATTAACTAAAATTATTGGAAGAAGATTGTCGAGTGCTTTTAATAAAACCGGGAGTTTGAAACAAGATAAACAGGCAGAAGAAGAAATTGTTTTATCTGAGATCAACCAGGCTAAAAGAAAGCTTAAAAAGGAAATGCGCAAGCTATGAAAATCGCGCTGTATATTCCCTGTTTCAATGCAGAAAAAACCATTCAGACTTGTCTGGATGCGGTATTGCATCAGAGCAGGCCTGCGGATGATATATTGGTTATTGACGACGGTTCGACCGACATGACCTTTAAAATTGCCAAAACTTATCCGGTAAGAATTATTAAACATGCCAAGAATTTAGGGTTAGCAACAGCCAGAAATAGCGCGATCAAAAATACTGATGCCAAGCTCATTGCCTCTTTAGATAGCGATTGCAAGCCAGACAGGGATTGGCTTAAACATCTAGCCGAAAGATTAAATTCAGCAAACGTCGCCGGAGCCGGAGGAAAGACCATAGAGGCAAACACATTTAGTGTTTTTGACAACTGGAGAGCTGCCCATATGAAACAGCACTGGGGCAATAGCAAGAAAACCAACCCTCCTTTTCTGTTTGGTGCCAATACTTTATTTCGCAGGGATCTGTTATTAAAGGCAGGTTCTTACAACAAAAAATATAGAAACAATTTCGAAGATGTGGATATCTCCAACCGCCTTAGAGAAAGGGGTTATAATTTGATTTATGAACCTAAGGCAACCGTTAAACACTTAAAGAATGATGATTTGTCTTCGTTATTAAATAACTTCTGGAAATGGAATTTTGCTTATTATGTGAAAGAGGGCTTCTATAGGAACCCAGAAAGATTTGCTTTTAAAATCAAAGATAATATTGGGCTGAGCAATCGTTTTTTAGAGGAAGACTTAAAGAATAAAAGGTATGATTTGATTTATTTGGATTTTTTAATTGCCCTGCATCATTCTCTAAGGGACTTTGACTATTTTAATTTCCCGGGAACGCAAGATGAATTTAATATAACCGTGCGCTCTAAAGTATCGGTTTGGTTATCTTTGTTAGACCTGACTTTTTTCTATCATCTTAATACCCCAAAAGCAAGGTTTAATACTTTAATGCCTAAAGAGAATACTCTTCAACAGAATTTTTTTGCCTTAGGATTGATTTTATCAATTTTCGTTAAAACGAAATTTAAGGATAAAAGATTTAATAAAATGCTGTATAAACATTTATTTTTGTCAGTTTATAATATTTGCGATGACCGGTTATTAACTAAGTTGCTTAATTTATCAGAACTTCATGGTGACTGGAGCGATTTAGTTAACAAAAAACAGGCTAATATTAACAATGGATTTCTTGAAGTTTTATCTCTAAATTTTAAAGATTGGGTAGAAATTCTAGCATATCGTTTCCCTGGCATAATCATGTTAATTAAAAAATCAGCCAAAAAAACCGAAGCAGCAATATCAATGGCTTGAGGAGGTCTATTATGTTAAATTTCGCGAATAAAATGCCAATTACAAAAGCTTTGTTATTTTTTTCTTATTTAATTGCAGCCTGTGGTCTGGGTATTGGCGTGGGCGGCTCGTGGATGTTATTTAAATCTAAAGATATGAATTCGTTTATTTGTGGATTTTTTATTTTAATTGGCAGTTTGTTTCTAGCGGCATTAATAAGGATGTTCGCGGACATAGGGCAGATAATTTTTGATTTACGAGTGGGCATCCAAAATTCATCTAGGCAGGCTAACGCATTAAATGAGAAGCTAAATAAAGAGTTAAGAGACCAGCTTCAGCTCCAGGCTGATGCTTTAAATCAAGAGCTGCAGACTTTAATTGGAAGACTAGATAAAGCTTCCCATGATTCTGATGCCCTGGACCAGA
>Ga0182027_10000204_pt1 | contig 98434 bp, 74 predicted proteins | sample 712E1DmetaG_FD_121300 | JGI IMG/M metagenome (GOLD analysis project Ga0182027, IMG submission 121300) | Permafrost microbial communities from Stordalen Mire, Sweden - 712E1D metaG (Illumina Assembly) | ecosystem: Environmental > Terrestrial > Soil > Wetlands > Permafrost | place: Sweden...
AATATCCTGCATCCTTATGATTCCATGTACACCCCGTTAACCTCGGTGATGTCATACCTGGCGCTTGTAAGTTTTATTTTTTATCTGGCAACCACCTCTTTTATCAGGAGGATGTGGTGCAGGTTATGTCCGATGGGGGCCATTCTCGGGTTATTTAACAGGTTTTCATTTCTTTCATTGCGTAAGGAAGGAAAACGCTGTACCAAGTGCGGTGTTTGCCAAAGGAGCTGCCCCGAGCAGGTCACGGAGGTGTACGAAGAAAAAAAGAAAGAGAAGATAGCCTCATCTGATTGTATCTTATGTTTCCGCTGTGTGGAAATGTGCCCGGAGAAAGACGCATTAAAAGTCGGTCTCTTTAAATTCCCGATCGCCCGGTCAAAATATAAGAGGTTTTTACAATCGAGTGCGGTGAAAGTAACCAATTGCAAAAGGAGAAGTATCGGTGAAAAACAACAATGACACAAAATATCTTCCTACGCTTGACCCTGCAGAAAAAGATGAGCTGCAAAAGTCTTTTAAGGCCGCTGTGCAGAAGACTGTCGCTGAAAATATTGGAAAGATGAAACAGGTTCCGAACCGGCCCAAAACCATGGAGTATTTCGACCAGGTGGCTGATTTTTTCGGTCAAAGGGAAAAAGAGATCCGTGAATTTAAAGCGCAGGGAGGGAAGGTAATCGGTTTTGCCTGCATGTTAGCGCCGGTTGAACTTATCCTGGCCGCAGGCGCCATTCCTATCCGCATTGATTCGGGATTCTATAATCCTAGTAAAATTGGGGATAGAATTGTTCCTGTAGAGGTCTGCCCCGTCGTCCGGTCCATGATCGGCCTGGCAATGGCCAATCTCTATCCTTATCTTGAAATGTGCGATGTCATCATTTCTCCGAATACGTGCGATGGGAAAACAAAGGTGTGCGAGATTTTGACCGATGCCTTTCCCGTATGGGAGATGAATGTGCCCAGAGTAAAGGACACTCCGCAGGCAAAAAAATACTGGCTGGAACAGGTAAAAGAAATAAAGGAAAAGATTGAAAAGCTCACGGGCAGATCAATATCCAGAAAAGCAATGCGTATTGCAATAGAAACGACCCTGAAAGCAACGGCAGCGTCCCGCCGATTGCTGGATTTACGAAAAGGCCCACCCCTCATTTCGGGAAGGGATGCCATGTTGGTGGACCAGATGAGCTATTTTGACGATCTTGGGAGGTGGACTGAAAAGACCAACCAGCTCTGCGACGAGCTTGAAAGGAAAGCTGCCGAAAAGGCATATGTTGCGGCGGAAAATACACCGAGGATTTTGCTGACCGGTTCCCCGATGATCTGGCCGGATTGTTGGAAAATTCCCAATCTGATTGAAGAATCAAAACCGCAGGGCCTGATTGTCGCGGATGAATTCTGCTCCGGCGACCGCATCTTCTACGATCCCGTAGGAGTTGATGAAGGGTCAACCGGTGATATGCTTAAGGCAATAGCGGAACGATATATTCTTCCGTGCACCTGCCCTTGTTTTACCTCGGAAGATGGGAACCAGGACAGGATCGATAAATTACAAACCCTTGTAAAGGACTACAAGATCAGCGGAGTGATCTATCATGTCATACGTGGTTGCCATCTGTATGCGATGGAGTATTTGCGCTTGAAACGCCTTTTCGAAAAAGAAAATATACCAATTTACTACCTTGATACGGAATACAGCCGCGAGGACAGCGGACAAATGAAGACCAGAATCGAAGCCTTTCTCGAAATGCTGGCAACAAAGACCCAAACCGATGACTTGTATTAATCCAAAGGAGTATTGTTTACAATGATCAGCACAGGAATAGATGTAGGCGCACGAAACGTAAAGGTAGTCATCGTCAATGATGGAAAAATCGTTGCCAAGATCATGGTACCCACCGGATTCGATCCTGCGCTTTCAGCCAGTGATGCATTACGCAAGGCCATAGAACAAAGCGGCCTGGCGGAATCTGACATCAAACAAATTATCGCTACCGGCGTCAACGCCGAGATGACCTCACATGCCACGGGAAAGGTGAGCATGGTACGCGCCATGGCAAAAGCAGGCACTTATTTTTTTCCAAATGCGAAAACAGTGATCGATGTGGGCGCAGAGGATGCGAGAGCGGTCAAATGCGATGAGAAAGGAAATATTGCGGATTTCGTGGCAAATGACCGCTGTGCAGCGGGCGCAGGCGCGTTTATCGAGGCAATGACCAGGGCGCTGGAGTTGAACCTGGAGGAGATGGGTGCTCTGTCGCTTAAAGCCGACAAGGCGATCCCGATGAATGCCCAGTGTGTTATCTTTGGTGAATCAGAAGTTGTCACCTTAATTCATCAAAAAACTCCGAAAGCAGATATTGCAAGAGCTGTTTACGACGCCATGTCCGATAGAATCTCTTCCATGGTAAGAAGACTTGGTATAAATCCTGATGTTGCACTCCTGGGAGGAGTGGCCAAAGACGTTGGCCTGGTCAGTTCTCTTAAAAGTAAATTAGGGGTAGACCTACTCATTCCGGAAGAACCTGAGTTTGCTTCGGCCCTTGGGGCAGCGCTTTCCTCTTCCCTGGAGCATATTGAAGACCGTGTTATTTCGTTGCCCAAGGTGGAGTTGGGTGATGGTGATAACGGAAAAGGGGTAAAAAAAGAATATTGGAGATGGCCTGAATACAGAAAAACCGTTGAGGGAATGGATCCCAAAAAGGCCAAGGTGATCACCGCCGGAATTGATGTCGGTTCGGTGGGTTCCAAGGCTGCGGTCATGCTCGATGGGGAGTTATATACCTGGGCCATCATGCGGACGGGATCAAACAGTCCGGACAGTGCAAGGAAGATATTAAGTTGGGCATTGGAAGGTACCGGGCTTACGGAAAAAGACATTCAGTATATTGTGGGTACGGGGTATGGAAGAGTAAATGTTCCCATGGCAAAAAAGGCGATCACGGAGATCGCCTGTCATGGAAGGGGTGCGTCCTATCTCTGGGGACCTAAGGTGAAGACCGTACTGGACGTGGGTGGTCAGGATATCAAAGCCATCCGTATTGATGAAAAGGGAAAAATAACGTCGTTTCTTATGAACGATAAATGCGCGGCAGGTACGGGAAGAGGAATGGAGGTCATTGCAGACCTTCTCTCGGTACCTATCCAAGAAGTGGGTGCACACTCCTTGAGAGTCGAGAAAGATCCGCCTCCGGTGAGTTCGACATGTGTCGTGTTTGCCAAATCAGAGGCAGTATCGCTTTTGCGAAAAGGATGGACCAAGGAAATGGTGCTGGCATCGTATTGTAATGCCATGTCTCAAAGAATGCATGAATTACTGAACAAGGTAGGTATTGAGCCGGATTTTGTCATTACAGGCGGTCAATCTAAAAATGTAGGGATCGTAAAGAGGATAGAAAGGCTGATCGGTTTTAATTGCCTCCCGCTGCCGAAAAAGCAGAATCTTGAATTGGATCCTCAAACAGCCGGCGCCATTGGTGCCGCCCTATTCTCCAAGGCGCTGTATGAGAAAGAACAGAAAGCCTAAAAAAACGAAAGCGATTTTCACGTGATTATTCACTATGGATATCAAGACGGTTCGGGCAAGTATTATGTAAGCATCGATGCCGAAAAGTGCGATGCATGCAAAATCTGTATAGAGAAATGTCCTCAAAAGGCGTTAAAAATTGAAACGGTAATGATTGACATAGAGGACAAGGAAGTGGCTGTGGTCCATGAGGCGCACCGAAAAAAAATCCAATATACCTGCGCCTCCTGTCACCAGAAAAAAGAACTCCATTGTGCAATAGCATGTAAAAAGGGAGCAATTGCCGCTACGTGGGTAAAGAAATAACCATATCCATTGATAATCATGAAGTTCAATCCCGGGAAGGAGCTTCGATTATCGAGGCGGCAGATGCTGCGGGGATTTACATTCCCCGTCTTTGTTATCGTCCGGATCTGCCGTCCGGACCGGGAACCAAAGCCGATTCCCGCGTGTATCGGTGCGGTGAAATCAATGCGGACCAGAATTCACAAAACACACAATATGATGGATGCAACATCTGTATTGTCGAGATTGAGGGAAAAGGGCCTACCCCATCCTGTACGACGCTCGTCGAAGATGGCATGGTAATCCGTTCCAACACAGCCGTAGTGAAAGAAATAAGAAGAAACACCCTGGCGCGAATACTTTTTCTTCATCCCCATGCCTGTATTTTGTGCTCGGAAAAAGAGGGTTGTGACCGGGACGGGTGCTCCCAGGGGGTGGAAAAGCAAAGCCGCTGTTGTTCCAAATTCGACAACTGTGAATTTCGAAAGGTATGCGAGTATGTCACCATCAAAGATGATGTTTCGCAATACATTTTCAAAAATATTCCTGTCGTGGATACGCCTTTTTTTACCAGCAATGCGAATCTTTGTATAGGGTGCGCCCGTTGTGTTCGTGCGTGTGAGAAGATGCAGGGAAAACGGGTCATTGGCTTCACCTATCAAAACGGCGAGTTTGCTATAGGAACCCTAGGCCCTTCCTATAAGGAATCTGGGTGCGTGTACTGCGGCGCCTGCGTTGCGGTGTGTCCTACCGGCGCTTTGATGGAGAAAGGGTTGCCCTGGAAAAAGAAAGCTGAACTGAATCTCGTTCCTGTCATTCTTCCACCGGAGGATGACATTGCATTGACCGAAGAAAATGTTAAAAAAGTACCTGAAGTAAGTGGGGTTTACCAGTTGTTCGACGAAAAGCAGGGAATAATTTATATTCGAGGCGCCGAAAATATACGCAAGGACCTGGAAGAGAAGTGGCAATCAGTGGAAATGGCCCGTTTCTTCCGCTACGAAGAACATGGCATGTATACCATGAGAGAGAACGAGATGGTGGAAAAATTTCTTAAAAAATTCGGTAAATTACCTGAGGTTAATAATGAGATTTCGGACCTGTATTGAGACCTGTGCATTGATCATGACAGTATGCGGCATCTGCTTTTCGGATGACACGGCTTTTATTTCCATGACCGGGGATTGCAAGTATCCTGCGATTGCCACAGAGGGAAACAGCATCTTTATGACATGGCTTGTTTCGGAGGGAAGGACTGCAAGCCTCTATTTCCGGCGGAGTACGGATGAGGGAAAAGAATGGAACAGCGCCCGACGGATAAGCAATGAAAAGGGGGACTGCTTTCCTCCTGCAATAGCGGCAAAATCAGGAATAGTACATCTGGCATGGATAGATTACGGTGAGACGGTCGATGGGGAGATTTATTACAACAGAAGCCTTGACGGAGGAGAGACTTGGGGAAAGAACTTTATCCTCGTCAAAGATGCCAACAGTGCTCGTTATCCCTTGATTGCCTGCCGGGAAAGCAATGTGTATCTGATCTGGCAGGATGTGGAGAACAAGGTTTATTTCAAGGCCAGCCATGACCAGGGTCTAACCTGGGAAGATGAGATACTTCTGGGAAAAGTGGGCAAGCATTCATGCTATTGTTATCCCCCGGCCATTTCATGTACCGGAAATCAATTAGTCGTGGTCTGGACCGATTTCAGGGAGGATAAAAGGGGTTTAAATGTGCTGCTCGATGGATTCCCCGTATTCAAATCCGATAAAAACATGGCTTCTTCCGTCGTCTGCCGAACGAGCACCGATAACGGTCTCACCTGGAGCAAGGAGCAGATTTTATCGACAACCAAGATCTCTAAAGAGACGAAAGACGAAATCGACAATCCTACAATCCTTTCGGACGGCTCCCTGTCATATCTCTTTTGGCTGGATAGGCGCAATATTGCATTAGGCGAGATTTTTTACGCCAAATTCGATCCCAAGACGGAAAAATGCCCAATTACCGGAAGAAATCTATATCCTGCCGAGAAGAGGTCGCCAAAACGCCCTTCCGTGGTGTTCGACAAAGAGAAGAATCTTCATTTTACCTGGGCAAGCTTTTTGGGAGGTGAGTCGATTGTCTCCTATGGTGAGATCGATCCAGCGGGAAATGTCCTAAAAGAAAAGAAAGAACTAACCTCGAATGTCGGACGCTATCATAATCCGATAATAACGAGGACCCCTTCCGGATTATTGTATATATTCTGGTTTGATGAACCTAAAGACCTAGATAAATCGTCAAGGATATTTTTAAAAACAAGCAAGGACAATGGTTTGACCTGGGAAGACTGGGAACCTCAAAAAAAGGAAATGTAACTTTGAAATTATTTTCATCACCACAACAGCCGGCAGTTGCCTGCAAGCGGCAGCCCATGGCTCTTGTTGAATCGCCAGACAAAAAGGCCAACAGTTCCCTCGCGGCAACCGCCTCATGGCTTGTGACAGGTTCGGCCGCTCTATTTCTTTTATTTTTCTTTGCCGGGGTCATGGCCCAGAGTGATTCGCTTACAAAGCTTGGCGGCATGCCCACTGGAGATTCTCTTCCAAAAATAAAACTCATGGCCCAGAAAGATTCTATTTCCAAAGACAGCGGAACGGTCAGGGCAGATTCTCTTTCAAAAAATAAAACCATTGCTCAAAAAGATCCCCTTTCAAAGAACACCGGTATTGATAATAAAGGGCCCACCAATATCGTTTTGACGGATAAAAAAATCCGCGCCTCCGGGTGTGGTGAATACAGAGTCGGGGGACATTGCCTCTGCTGTGACAATATACGCGACGGAGACTGTATTGTTGTCCAAACCACCAACAGGACGGAAAGTAAACGCATAAAACAGATTATTGACGGGAAGACAGAAGCGGACACCGGTGACAAAAGCACTTATTTCGGCGACATAGGTGAGCGAGATGTGCCGACGAAACCCGTCGCCCTGCTCATGGCTGAAATCACGTTACCTAAACTGCAGGATATCTACAAGGTAATAGTGTATACCATGGTAGACAAAGTGAAAAACAAGAGCTTCCTTTCCAGTTGCGAATTGGGCTATACCGACCAGTTCGACAGGCTGCTATGGGCCGGCAAGGTGGAAAACAACGAGCATGACGACCATATTACCTTCGACATGGAAAAGCCTATTTTCACCAAAAGCATTCTGTTGAAAGTGAAGGACGGAAGAAGCAGAATAACCGAAGTTGCCATATTCACCAGGAATAAATAATAATGACCCCGTCCAGGATACTATTCCCTCTGCTATTGGCGTTTTTTCTGGCGGCCATGCCGGCGAACGCCGGGGACCAATCCATTCCGGAGAAATCCCAGGTCAGGAATCTCTTTATCATTGTGATGAATGGCGTGCGCTACAATGACGCGTTCGGCGAGAAGAACCACCTGTACATCGACAATATCTGGAACAAACTCCGGCCTCTGGGGACAATCTGCACCAAGTTCGAGAATCGCGAACTCACCCTGCCCATTCCGGCGCAGATGAGCCTTCTTACCGGCGTGTGGCACGTCTTTAAAAATCCGTTCAGTGAAACCATTCGTCCCGCCTTCCCGACCCTGTTTGAATACTGGAACAGCGCCAGGAAGGATTCCGGAAATTCCTGTTATTTCGCCTCAAGCAGGCCTAAATTCGAAATTCTAACCTGCAGCGGTCACGTCGAGTTCGGGACAAGGTTTGCGCCCGTATTTGAGGCCGATAAGGAAGAGAAAGTCAACGAAAACGCGATCTATGAGAAGGCTCTGCCCCATATCATGGAAAAACACCCTTCTTTCGTGTATCTCAGCCTTAACGCCGGCGGTGGTACGGATACACCGGAAAAGGAACTGGTTGCTCAATGCCCATTGAAGGGTCAGAAGGATGCCTGCGGCGGAGCCGCTACGTTGAATGCCTACTATGAGTCAATAATCCTCATGGATCAGATTGCCTATGACCTATGGGATCGAATTCAGAAAGTGGAAGCCTACAAGGATAAGACGGTTTTTCTGGTGTTGAGCGACCACGGAAGGCACACCGACGATTACCACGGCTATGGTGACAAGTGCCGAGGGTGCACGCAGCTTTACCTCCTGGCAATGGGACCGGGGATCAAGAAGAATTTCGTTTCCAATAAAGAAAGAACCCTTATTGACATCTGCCGAACGGCAGGAGCTCTCTTAAATATCCCTACCCCGTATGCAAAAGGCGATGTCATGAAGGAACTGTTTGAATAGTTCAGCGCCCCTTTCAAGGACGGGTTGTCAACATTCACCTTCTTGACTTCGTGGGCCAAATTTCATATAATCAAAGGGATATTGGTAATCCAATTTTAGAAGGGCATATAACTATGACAATGACGAATGCCGAGCGCAGGAAGTTCTTCAGGATAGAGGTGGTTGCACCAGCCCGGTTCCGACTGATCGAGGAAAAGACTTCAAAGCCGCTAACAGACTGGATAAACGGCTCTACAGCAGATGTGAGCCTGGGCGGTGTGCAGGTCACCGCGCCCATGCCGGAGGCGCAGGTTGAGACGCTGGTGGACCAGTATCTACGCATCGAGTTCTCATGCCAGCTTCCCGGCACCCCCAAGGCCATCTCTGCGACCGCAACCGTTGCCTATTTCCTGCGGGGCGCAACGTCGTCAAAGGCAACCACGGTCACGTTCGGCCTCTCGTTTGTCGCTATAGACAACAGCGCCGAGGACGTCATCGGCGAGTTCATCCGCCAACGCATCAACTCCCCTGCTTGACCTTGGCCTTTGAGTAAAAAAAGTTCCCCCCCGACGGTAAGTCGAGGGGGAACAGCACGCGTATTGTCGTGCAATCCTCAAGTGTTATCTAGCTATCCTCAAGCCAGAGCACTGTACCACCTCTTCCAGGTTGGTGGCGGTTTTGAATTTCATTCTGTACACATACAGCCCATTGTTAATATTGATGTTGTCCCACCTTACTTTGTTCCAGCCTTGCTGCAGAGAGCTCGAAGGGCTTTCCAGGGTCGTCACAAGTTTCCCCGAAAGCGTAAGGATATCTATGGTCACGCTCCTGACAGGCTGGTAGAGTTCGTAACTAAACATGGCCCAGTGGGAAGCCGGGTTGGGCTCAACGATAATGCGCTTATCCGCTACTCTGTCTTCGAATGACGGTACTTTGAAGGTAAAATCAGACGAGTATGCAGCCGCATTTGAGTTGTCCCCGGTGTAGGAAACAGCCCTTGCATGATACGTGGCCCCTTTCTGGAGGTCGAACAATTGAATGTCATGATTATAGACCATCTCGGTGTTCACTCCGCTCTTCATCCCATATTCCGAGGTCAAACCGTATTCGACCGAAGCAGTTGCGGGTATGGTCGTCTTCCAGGTGATCGTCACGTCTGTTGCCGTGACTTTCGCCACCGTAACATCTGACATGACGGCACGTTCTGCTACCGGGTTCAGTACGGCGGTCCCCACTCCTACAAAGTTCTGAGCGCTCTGGTTCGCATTCAAAGCGGTATAAGTTTTACTCGGAGGATTGAATGTCGTGCCAGCTTTGGTGGGGGTAACGGTATAGGTACCCAATGCCAGACCGGCAAACGAGTATACCCCGTCGGCCGCCGTGGTAACCGTTTTTGAGGCGCCACCTGATAAAGTAACGAGGACCCCGGTAATTCCCGTAGCCGTTTTTGCGGATGCTGCGCGTTTTCCGGATGCGGTCGTGCCAACAATGCCTGCTATGGTATAGGTCGTGCCCTGCCCTAAGGTGGTGAATGTCCAATCACTTACGTTGGGATTCTGCTGATATGTTTTGGGGTGGTCAGGAGCACCACCTCTCTCACAGTTGCTCAAACAACAACCTTTTACTCCGATGTGATACAGTGTGCCGGGAGTCAGTAGTGGCACAGTAACAGTATGATCGACATATGCGACAGTAGGCAAGGTAGCCGGATAGATACTGGTCTTGGCCGAAGTTGTACCATAAGTCACCTGATAGGTTGCAGGACCATCCTTGCCACTTATCCAGGTGCCGCAATGCCACGTGACATCAACAGAGGTCTGCGTTATATTCGAAAGCGTAACATTCATAATCCATGGCTGGAAACAGTCACACGCATGATCGCCCATCGCATTGTGGAGAAGTTGACTATGCTCTTTTGCCTCATCAGCCAATACTATTCGGGACGAAGAGGTTTTGTTAAGAAAAACAAATACCAAAGCGCACGCCAGCAGCGCAAGCAGTCCAAAACCGGTCAATTTAAAAACACTGGACTTTTTCATTTGACCCCCTCCTTTAAAGTATTTAATGGGTTAAATAGAAAATTAATGTGAGTTGTAACCGATACCTGTCTTTAGGTGTCTAAAGATTTCAACTTATAATATATAATCAAAAAACAAGATAATGTCAATTATTTTTAAAAAAAACAATGCCAATCTTGCCCATATCAGGATGTGAAAAAGGCGGGCACAGCAACTGCATGGTTTTTGGATTGAAGAAGCAAAAGGCAGGTTGTATTTTCGAATCACTCACAGAATAAAATATTCCTAAATTGATTGAAGGATTTTGATGAAACCTTTACTGTTGACAGGCAGCATGTTTTTAATTTTGTTTTCGTTTTGTACGAGAAATAGGGTAATTGACGCAGACGGAAACATATACCATTCCGTCAAAATCGGGAGTCAAGTCTGGACCGTCGAGAATTTTCGGGCGACGAAATTCAACGACGGCACCCCCATTCCGCATGTACCCGACAGTGTCGCCTGGCATAATCTTGCCTCACCCGGCTATTGTTACTATGGTAATACAAACAATGCCGACACTATAAAAAGATTCGGGGCCCTTTACAATTGGTATTGTGCTGATTCTAAGAAACTCGCTCCGCAGGGATGGCATGTCTCGAGGGATGATGATTGGGACACGTTACAAAATTACCTGATCAAACACGGATACAATTGGGACGACGAGAAAAGGGATAACAGAATAGCCAAATCCCTGGCGGCGCAAAGCGGTTGGAAACCGTTTACCATCGAAGGCATGCCCGGAAATAATATGAAGGACAATAACAGAAGCGGTTTTTCAGGATTTGCCGCCGGTTGCCGCTATGATTCGCGGGATCGTGCAGGCTGGTATCCTGTTTTTGAGACCCGTGGCCATAGGGCTGCGTGGTGGAGCGCCACGGAGGTCAATGAATCAATCGGAACTGTCTACGGACTGGGCTTCTGCGTCGATTATCTTATAAAGTATCAAATATGGCTCAAGACATGCGGTTTTCCCGTTAGATTGGTGAAAAATGGGAAGTAATGGCGCTTTTCTTCTATGATTGCAACCTTGACACAAGGCTTTCTTCTCGGCCTTGCCACCGGAACGACCTGCATCGCCACGTGCGGACCGGTCTATGCACCCTACCTGATGCAATACGGCAGGAGCTTGCCGAAAAGTCTGCTCGCAGTTCTTGAGTTATCGGCCGGCAGGTTTTTATCTTACCTTGTTGTCGGCGCGGCCGCGGGGCTTCTGGGCAGGCAGGTTGACTTTGAAGGAAAAGGACTCATCACAGCAGCAGGTTACTCCCTGTTCTCCGTTTTTCTGCTGATCACGGCATTTCGTACATACCAGCGCGACCAATGCTGCCGCACCGGCCGCTGGGCGGGAATTATCGACCGGCCGCTGGTTCTGGGAATTCTCACCGGCATCAATATCTGCCCTCCCTTTCTTCTGGCATTGACAAAAGCGTTCGGCGGACAGGGACCGGCGGCCGGCATGACGCTTTTTGCGGCGTTTTTTGTCGGCACATCGATCTGGCTGCTGCCGATAGCGGCATTCGGGTTGCTGGGCGAGAAAAAGCTTTTACGCTCAATAGCACGATGGGGTGCGGTTGCCGTAAGCGTCTGGTTTTTAATTTTGGCAGGGCTGATTATATATAATCATTTCCGAAGTTGACCTCACCCCGGCTCAACGACCGGAGGTTCCCCCCGTATCTTTGTTGAAGTAGATGGCGAGTCGGTGATCCTGTCGCAGGGCCTGCGCCTGCCCCTGATACCCATTGGTCCGCAAGAAGCGCTCGGCAGCCGCAACAGACAGGGTAAGGTCCGCGAAGCCGGGCATCTCGCTGACGGGGTTGGCAAGTAACGCGACCGCGCGCAGGTAGTGCTCTCGTGCCAGGGTCGTATCACCGAGCCGATCATATCCGTATCCGATCAATAAATCGGTGCTGTAGTTAGCCTCCTTCTTGCTGATCCGGGAGTAGTGCTCGATTGCCTTTGCCTGGTGTCCGGCCCGATCCAAGCCTTGAGCCAGGGCGAACTCGGCTACAGGGTCCACCACGGCCGGGGCCGCGGCGAGGAAGTGCTCCGCCTCGTCCAAACGGCCCACATCAACCAGTTGGCGGCTGAGCTCCGGCAGGATGCGGCTGCAGCCCGGGTCGAGGCGCGCCGCCTGCTTGCCTTCGATCAGGGCCGCAGACACGCTATCAACCCTGAAGAGGGCATCGGCGAGGTAGACGCGGAGCCAGGGATCTTTCGGCAACTTTCGCACCAGAGGCCGCACCCGCCGGACGATCTCGCGTGGAAGCAAACTCCGGCGCCAATCCTCGACTGTATCGAGCAGGGTCCAAGGCGCCTTGGGCCGGGACAGATCCTTCCCCTCGAGCGCCTCCTGCAGGGCGTTCCCTATCCAGCGGAGCGTCACAGGGAGATATCCCCCGTACAGGGAGAAACTCACGCTCACGTGCTTCACGTCCCAGTGCACGGCCCGAAGTGTGTCCGCGATCTGGCGCACTGCCTTGACCAGCCTGATGCACCGGTTGTTGGCAAAGGGCACCACGACGTCCGCGTCCACGGTGAGGAGAACGGGTCCCTTAAGAGCTGGGAGGGATTCCAGAGGGCATGTCCGGAACTGGAGGTGCGTCCATACTTTGCCCGGCGGCTGGAGCTGGGGCTCGACCCATACTTCCTCTCGGGCTATGCCAAGGGCAGCGGCTACAGTGATAAAGTCACTTATGTTGTACAAACCCGAGTCTGCGATGCCGTTCGCGCGCCCGATAGCAGCCACGTCGCCGGCTGCGAAGAGGCGCCGGAGCTTGCTTATGTTCTCCTGTGTGATCGGAGTGCAGTCGTCATGGCCATCAACGTTAACCACCACCGCGCCGCGGACCCCGGTTTGGATCCAGGGCACGAGAACGTCGCTGTGGTCCTCCACGAGCAGGACCTTCGGCGGCAGCGCGGCAATGGCCGAGGGGGGCGAAAGAGTAAAAAGGGCAGCCGCCGCTACAAGCAAAAACTTCACTGCAGCAGTCCGGCTCTTGCAATGGATCAGACGCATAGATCTCCTCCATCAGATTGTTCCCGTTGATAAAAATAAATATACGTTCACAGTTACCGGCAAGGGCACAAAAATGATGGACATGATTTTGGGGGTGTTTTAAGATCAGGGAGATGAACCAGAGGCAGGGAGCATGCCGAACACCTCGGCGGGCGCGCCGTGCGCCGCGATTTTTCCGTTGTGGATCTTGAATACTTTGCCGGATAATCTGAAAATCTCCCGCAGGTCATGGCTCACCAGAATCGTGCATATCTGCATTTTTTGATGGACCTTTTCCAGTTCGGTGTGCAGCTCCTCCCGCGTCTCCTGATCGAGCGCCGAGAGCGGCTCGTCGAGGAGAAGAAAACGCGGCCTTGACGCGAGCGCCCGGGCGAGCGCGACCCGCTGTTTCTGACCGCCGGCGAGACGGTCGGGATAACATCCGGCGAGCCCGCGCATTCCCACCATGTCAAGCAGGTCGTCGGCCGCCGATTTTTCGCTCCCCCGTGGGAGAGCATAAACGCAATTTTGACGAACGGTCATTGCGGGAAACAAAGCGTAATCCTGGAACACGAACCCGACGCTCCGTTTCTGGGGAGCCAGATTGATCTTTTTCTCGCTGTCAAACCATAAACGGCCGTCCACGCAGATATGGCCGCGTTCCGGGGTGGTGAGACCGGCAAGCATCCGCAGTATCGTCGTTTTTCCGCACCCCGATTTTCCATAGAGCGTTATGAATTCGCCGTCGCCCGCCGACAGGTCGACTGAGAGATCGATGGTTCCTTCTTCTCCCGAAAGCGTCAGCGCGAGAGAGCACTCTATCATGATACTCTCCGCGGGCCGCGCCCGGGCGGCGAAGGACGCCGGATATTGACGAAAAACAGGGACGAAAGGACAAAAAAGGAAATGGCGAGAAGAATCGCCGCCTGCAGGTGGGCCGCCCCGTAGTTGAGCGATTCCACCTCGTCATAGATCGCTGCCGAGGCCACAAGCGTGACGCCGGGAATCTTGCCGCCGATCATCATCACGACGCCGAACTCTCCCATGGTGTAAGCAAAGGTCATGGCCAGACCCGTGAGGAGCGACGGTTTGATTGAGGGCAGCAGGACGGAAAAAAGCGTCCGTACTCGCGATTTTCTCAGCGTCAATGACGCCTCCTCGAGCGACGGCGGAAGATTTTCGAATCCTGCCACGAGCGGGTTAAACATCATGGGAAGGCTGACAAGGAGCGATCCGACCACGAGGCCGGTAAAGGTGAACACCAGGCGGACGTGCAGCAGGGAGCCGAGCAGCCGGCCGAGCGGCGACACGGGCGCGAATACCACGAGCAAGTAGAAGCCGAGCACCGTCGATGGCAGCACGAACGGCAGATTGGCAATGGTCTTGATGGCCACCTTCGCCAGCGGCCACGCCCGCGACGTCAGGTAGGCCGCCGGAACGCAGGCGATAAAAAGCAGGATCGTGGTGATGCCCGAAAGCTTGAGGCTTAAAAGAAGCGGAGCGATCGCTGTGGTTTCCATTGATTAATGTATTCCGGTTGTTGCTTTACGGAAGCGAATACCCGTATAGTTTCAGGATGGCCCGTGCTTTTTCTGAATACAGATATTCATAAAAGGTCCTGGCGATCCCCGGATTGTTGTCATCGCCGTATTTCAGTATGATCGCCGCCTGACCAAGCGGCGGATACAGCGAAGAGTCGACGGTCACCCAGGTTCCCTTTCCGCGCATTGGCTCGGACATCGTGATCGACACCGCCGCCACGCCGATATCGGCCGACTGCGTGACGATGTACTCAGCGACCTGCGCGATGTTGTCGGCGAAAACGAACTTTGCCTTGACTTGATCATAGATGCCAATCTTTTTCATCGCTTCGATGGACGCCGGGCCGTAGACCGTCACTTTGGGATCGCCGATGGCGATTTTACCGATGCCGGAGTCGGCAAGGACGCTCAGGCCTTTTGTCAGATCGATGTTTTTCATTGTCCAGAGCGCGAGCTTGCCGTAGGCGTAGATTTTTGGTTTCGAGGCGCCATAACCCCATTTTACCGCCGAGTCGGCGTATCCTACGTCGGCCGATACAAAGAGATCGAACGGGGCGCCGTTTTTGATCTGGGTGACGAGTTTTCCCGAGGAGCCGTAGACCGCTTTCACCCCGATTCCGTTCGTTGAGGAAAAATCCGCGCGCAGCTCTTCCATCGCGTATTTCATGTTGGCGGCGGTGGCAATGGTGATCTGGGAATAAACAGTCTGGTAGAAAAAAAACAGGGCAACCATTCCGGCATAGTTGAATATCTTCGGCATAGTGTTTCTCCTAGGTTTTAATCCTGAAAATCCAGGTCAGAGTATTGAATAAAATCTAATTCTTCAGTTATTAATCAGTTGCTAAATAGACGACAAAAATCTAATGTGTCATTCCCGCGAAAGCGGGAATCCATGATTGATTGTTGACTAGACTCCCGCTTCCGCGGGAGTGACAATTGTCAGCTATTTCTGCTCTGATTATTAAAATCATGCTCATCATGTTTTAATTCTGAAAATCAAGGTTAAAACTGGACTTGAAAATTAACCGCCGCCATATCGCCGCGCACGGTCACGTTTCCATTTGCGTCCGGCGCCGCACTCTGATAGTTGGATTTCGGCCTTCCGCCTTGCTTGATATAGTGTACCGCGATTTTAAAATTGTTTTTATTCAGGTACCAGTTCAGCCCGGCGTCCAAAATGTGGTCGACACCGTTGGGATAGAGCGTTGATGCCGCATCGCCGTCAAATTCAGTGTACATGAGCGCAGGTTCGAGAAACTGGTCCTTGGGAAGCGGAATGTCGTACCCGGCCCTGATATGATAGACCCGGTCGGTAAAGTTTACGGCAGACGCTTTCACTAAACCGCCATGGTAAGAAATGCCGTTGACGCTGCGGGACATGGCATCGTATTCACCGTCGATTGTAAGGCCCATAAAATTCGCCACAAAATCTCCGCCGAAGCTTCCGTTTTTCTGAAAACCGCCGACATACTTTACAGCACCGGAATACGTCTTTGTAACGGCATTATACTTTACTGCGCTGGTATCCCAGGTTTCATCCGTTGCACCCTGATAGCTGTAATGACCGCCGAACGTTATTCCCTTGCGTTGCCCGAAAAAATTGATCTCGGGCATAAGACGATACGAAGGCATATCTGCCTGAAAAAGGCTTATTGCGAGCCGGCCGACCGCCAGCGGATGCCATTTTCGGGACCCGCCATCCGTGCCGGCAATCAATCCCTGTATTGGATCAAATGCTCCAATATTATACGCCACCCCGATAAATTTTGAACCGTAAAACCCGCCGACATTCACGCCGGTTTCACGCCCGCTTGTCCTGCCTGTTAAAAAGGACGCCAGGTACATGCTCGTTAACCCTTTGGTAAGAGAATTGACGCCGCAATCGGGTGCGATGTTCTCATGGCCGCTTTGCGGCCGGAAATAACCGAAGGTGATGTTGGCAAAGGTGGAATCAAGCGCATAGGTCATGTACAGGTCGTAGAGCTGGAAGGTGGCGTTCGTGGTGGCCTGGCCGGTGCCAAGCGAACCAGTGAACTGGTCTTTGCCAAGATTATCAAAGGCGAACAGCGTTGAATAGCTCAGGAAGGGGAGCGCATGCCCTTTGACCCCGACCCTGCCCTGCTTGAGAAAAAGGTCGGCGCGCGAATCGGTGGAAGGGACGTCATTCACGTTTCGCGTGTATGTCGCCCATAGTTGATAGGATTGCCACAGTTCGCAATCGCTTTTTCCATCGTTGAAGGTGAATTTGGGTCCAGCCCATGCGCAGGCGAACGACAGACCGATTACTACGGGAATCATACTGTTTTTTTTAAACATTGGTACGTCCTTTGTTTATTGAAAGGTGATTTATTGATAGGTAATTTGATTTTTCTGGAGCGGGCCGGTAAATAGAATATTTATCTTGACACCCTTTCAATATTTGGAAGGATATCTTCCGGAGCTTTTTCCAGCGAATTTTTCTGTAAGCCCAGGGCAAGGGCTAATATATAAAGACACCTAAGGGATGGTATCGGTTACAACTATTGAAGAACCCCGCCCCAAGTGGCGGGGATTTTTCCATAACTATGGAATATATTTACTTTTTATTCGCCCGCTAACCCCGCCCCGAGTGGCGGGGAATGCGCGGGCTGTGTTATTCAAAAATGCTTTTGAATTTGTTGTAAAGATACTGTCTTCCCCCCACCGTAGAGCCGATCTGCTAGTCTTGCCAGCATTGATAAGGAAGTGCACGAAACCGTACTAACGTTTTCTGTAACGCACTTGACAAAGTAACACCGGATTCCCTGGAACGGAAGGAATGGCTCATGAGAAATGGTGCAGCGACGGATGCGGGAGAGTATTTGTCAATGGATAAGAGAAGTGCTTCTAAATGTTGAAGCTGTAACGCATTGCATCAGTTACCTCTTGTAAAGGCTACAACATTCCCCATCGCTTCATATGGCGCCATAGCGTCGTTCGGTCGATGCCCAGCGCCCCGGCTGTACCTGCCCGGCTGCCATTGTTTTTTGTAAGCGCCGCAGTAAGGGTTTCTCTGGTGATTTCTTTTTTCCCTCCATTCCCTTGTTCATTTTGAGGTGTGCCTTTATCCGGCGGAAGGCAGGTAGTGGACCTGAGTTCCACGTGCCGGATTTCCAAAGGCAGGTCGAAAACCCCGATTTCCTTTTGGCGGCAAGTGACAAAGGCATGCTCAATGGCGTTTTCCAGTTCGCGGATGTTTCCCGGCCAGCAATAGTCCATCATCGTCAGGGCAGCTTCGGAAGTGAGGCCCGTTATGGCCTTGCCGGTTTGCTTGTTGAATTTTTCGATAAAATGATTGATGAGAAGTCCAACATCTTCCTTGCGTTCGCGCAATGGTGGCATATGCACCGGAAAAACCTTGAGCCGGTAAAACAGATCCTCGCGGAAACCGCCTGTTTTAACGAGGTCACGCAGGTCTTTGTTCGTTGCAGTGATGATACGCACGTCAGCTTTGCGGGTAACGCTCTCGCCAACGCGCTCAAACTCCCGCTCCTGCATGAAGCGAAGGAGCTTCACCTGAATATAGGGCGAGACGTCGCCGATTTCGTCAAGAAACAGCGTGCCGCCGTCCGCCAGCTCGAACCTGCCTATTTTGTCCTTAATGGCACCTGTAAAGGCCCCCTTTGCGTGGCCGAACAATTCGCTTTCGAGGAGCGATTCCGTAAGAGCCGAACAATTGACCTTGACCATGGGACCGGCTTTGCGGCCGCTGCGGTCGTGGATCGTATGCGCCGCAAGCTCCTTACCTGTCCCGGTTTCGCCGGAAATAAGCACATTGGCATTTGATGCGGCGGCTAGCTCGATTAGCTCGAACACATCCTGCATGGGTTTGCTTTTTCCCACCAGTAGATGGAACCTGCCGCCTTCGCGGACCACCTGTTCTTCGAGCACAGCATTTTTTCGTTCTGCCTGTTTGAGCGCGGAAATATCGGTGAGCGTTTCAACGGCGCCGATTACTGTTCCGTCCGTTCCCTTCATGGCGCGCCCGTTTTTAAGGACAGACACCCTTGTTCCGTCCGAGCGTTTCAATTGACATTCAAGATTATTGACCGAAGCGCCGGTGAGCAGCCCGCATTCCGTCATGGAATCGCAGGCGCACATCATGATGTCCCGGCACCGTTTCCCGACGATGGAGGACGCAAGGAGCCCGGCCATTGCTTCAAGGCCCTTATTGCAGAACCGGATAACACCGGAGGTGTCAATTATGAAAATCCCTTCGGCCATGGTCTGCAGAATGGTTTCAAAGCACTCTTTGGACAGGCCTTTTTCGGGGTCAAAGCAAATCATATGAACTCCTTAAAAATGTTGCATACTCATTAAATTTGTTTCATGCAACGCAAATACGTTTCATTGCAACGCTAAGAATATAATATCCTTCCAATAAAACCGCTTAAATTTTTAAAATATTCTTTGATAACTAACCTGATGTCAATAGAGTACTTCGTATTGCCATAATAATTTTTTATTCTGGCATACCTGTTGCGTTAATATTTATATCAAAACAATAACATTCAACTAAGGAGGCTTCAATGGCTCTTGAAACAACCGACACAACATTCAAACAAGACGTACTTGATTCAACGGTTCCGGTGCTTGTTGATTTCTGGGCCCCGTGGTGCGGTCCATGCAAAATTGCCGGGCCAATTATTGACCAGGTAAGCATCAAAGCGATAGGAAAAGCCAAGGTATATAAAATAAACGTAGACGACAATCCGCATACCGCTTCACAATACGGGATAACAGGGATTCCGACGGTCATTGTTTTCAAAAACGGAAAAATCGACAAAACCCTAGTAGGCGTTCAGCAGGAGATTATCTATCTCAACGCTCTTGGATTGAACTAAGAGGAAGCAAATATGACCGGATTTATCTCAATGAGTTTTTCCACACACCTTATCAATGGAGGACATCATGAAAACGAATGAATCGGCAGCAGACAGAATCATCAGAGTTGTTCTCGGGCTTGTTCTGGGATCATTGGTTGTTTTCAAGGTTGTAACCGGAGCAGCGGCAATTGTTGTCGGTATAGGCGCGGGAATCATACTTTTGACCGGGCTGGTGGGCTTCTGTGCCATATACGCCCTGTTCGGTTTTTCAACTCACAAGGTCACAAAAAGCAATTAAGATCATCGTAAAGAAAATTAAATAAATTAATTACTTGAGCAAGGTCCTGTTATGCCGATGTACGAATACACATGCAAAGAGTGCGGCAAGGAATACGAAGAACTCGTTTCTCTCGATTCCCAAGAAAAGCCCCCCTGCCCTGCCTGCAACAGCACAAAGGTTGAAAAGAAAATGTCGTTGTTCGGCAGCGCAGGAGCGGTGCCGTGCGGCACATCGGGGTTTTCGTGAGCGAAGTGAATGGAGTGCGCCGGTCGGCGTATAAAAAAATCTCACAAATGACGCAAGATAGACATAAAAAAAGATTTCGCCACGAAGGCACGGAGAACAAATTCAAATGAAAAATCTGCTGATTAATATTAAATCAATTGCATCAGGGAGAAAAAAGATGATCAGAATAATTGTAGGTATAGCGATAGGCGCGGCCATAGGGTTCGCGTATTATAAATTCGTCGGGTGCGCAAGCGGCGTATGCCCACTTACGAGCAACCCGTTCATCAGCACGTTGTACGGCGCGGTCATGGGCGCGCTTATTGCCGGGATCAACGTTTAATTGCATTGCCTGTGCCATAATAAGGAGCTGCCATGGCCGTTACAGTAATCCCAAGTAGTTGTCCCCAAAATCATTTCTGCCCGGCGGTGCGTGTATGTCCCACAGATGCGCTCGTTCAGGAGGGGTTTAAAGCGCCTGTGGTTGACAAAGACAAGTGCATTGATTGTGGAAAATGTGTAAAAGCATGCCCGATGGGCGCGATCCAGGGCGGGTAATATATCTTTTGATTATTGAAAGGAGGCTTTTGTGAAAAACAATTTCAGACTCTTTATAATAACAGGATTGGCTGTTGTTCTTATTGGAATGGCCGCAGAAGGCGTGATGGCCGCGAATAAAAGCACGTTCCATCATCAGGCCAAAAAAGATACTGCCGCTGTGGCGAGGGTGGAAAAACAAATCCCTGCCAAAAAAATTCTCTTCTTTATGAACCCCAACGGCCATCCTTGCCAGATGCAGAACGCCATCCTTGAAGAAATCAAGGACTCTATCGCATCCCTTGCCACGATTACCTACATCAAAACAACCGAGCCCAATGACCGAGACGCATTTGAAACGTACGGCATACGAGGGTTGCCCTCTCTCATTATTATTGACAAAGACGGAAAAGAGCTGAAACGGTTCACGCCGGGCATACAGAGCAAGGAAGACATTCTTGCGGCGTTGCACGAAAAAACAAAATGACTGAAAACCTGAACATCGCACTCGTGTTCGGCGCAGGGCTCGCCAGCGTGCTTTCGCCGTGCGTTCTTCCTGTTGTGCCGATCGTGGTAACCGGATCAACCGACGATCACCGCCTGCGGCCGATTCTGATTGTTTCCGGCCTTGCCATCACGTTCATGGCGATGGGCGTGATGTCGTCCTTATTCGGAGCGGCCATCGGATCGAAAATGGTCTATGTTGAAAAAGCTGCGGCTATTATCATTGCGCTGTTCGGGTTCCTGTTAATCTTTAATATCAATCTGTTTAAGCACCTGAGCTTTATTTCAAACATCGCTGGAAAAACCAGGGGCCGGCTTGGCGGGTTTCTTCTCGGGCTTGTCCTCGGCATCATCTGGATCCCCTGCGTGGGGCCCATGTTGTCGGGCGTGCTCGCGCTCGTGGCCACGCAGGGAAAAATTGCCACTGGTATTTTTCTGCTGTTTATCTATTCGCTCGGCTTTGCCGTGCCCATGTTGATCGCGGGATACGCGTCACAGTTTTTCAGGGCGAGGTTCAGGAAAATCGTGAAATTCCCCTATGTCGTCAATATCATCAGCGGTGCTCTGCTCGTAGCGCCCGGCGGGTTCATTTTCTTCCGGGGCATGACAGGGTTCGGGTTCTGGTGAGAACCGCAGACAAATGAAGGAGAGGCTGCTATGGAAAAGGAATTCGAAATCGTGCTTGGCGCCCGCAAGAAAGTCGATGCAAAGGTAAAGGGCTTTACGATTTGCACCGATCAACCCGTTTCCGCTGGCGGGGAAAACAGCGACCCATCCCTGTTCGATCTTTTCCTCGCATCGATCGGCACGTGCGCCGGGTCCTATGTCAGCGAGTTCTGCACATCACGTTCTATCCCGACCGATTCGATAAAAATAACTGAAACGATTTACAGCAATGATACGACCCATATGGTTGAAAAAATCACAATCAACCTTGACCTGCCGCCGGATTTCCCGGAAAAATACCGCACAGCAGTAGTAAAAGCAGCCGAGTCCTGCCCGGTAAAAAAGCATTTAAGCGTACCGCCCCTTATCCAAATTGCCGCTCTGATGAAATCGGCCGCATTATGAACCCAGGTCTGGGTTCTAACGCCCTTTTGGCTTATCCGCTATTTGACCACCTTGACAGCAGTATATATGGTATAAGCCCCTACTGCCGGAATTACACTAACCCATCTGGAAAGTACAACTTGCCAAGAGATCAGTTGCGGAGGCCGGCGGGCGGAGATTCTGCTCAATAATCGTGAAGCAGTTTTTAAATCAATTGGCAAATAGCTGCTGTTGAAGGAAAATAACAGAGCCCGAATGAATCATCCGGGCTCTAATTAACAAAAGGTAGACTTCAAGATATCAGGCGCCTAGCGAGGCACCATAACCTGAATCCGCTGCGTGTGCTGCCCCTGCCGCAATTCGCAGATATATACGCCGGGACATACCATGGCGTCGGAGCCATGGTCGCCGAGAGTAAACGTTCCCTGGCCGGAGCACGAAACACGCACGACCCTTTCGCCGCTCAACGAGTACACCGATAGTTCCGCCCCTGCCTTCACATTTGAGAATTGAACCCTGCCGTCGCCACAGGAGAGCATGCGAACGGACCCGGATGAAAGCCTTGCGGGCTGTTGCGACACGGATGTGGTTATGTTGCTGCCCACGCCGGTGACGCCCCAGATGGTGACGTAGCTTCCCGCTGTAGTTTTTACGAGCTTGACACTGTCAAGAGTCTTTGATGAATTCGTCGTGACGCAAAAACCGTCGAGGTTGTGGTAGGGGTTGTCAACCGGAACATTCGTAGTGCTCCACTTTTGCATGTTGGAGTCAACATGGAAAACACCTGTAGCGAGAGGTTGATTATAATCATTTAGTGTGAAGGTAGAAGTCACCGGACCATCCGAATAGTTGAGTACAACCTTGATTGCTGTCGAACCTTCCGCACTCATTAAGGCAAAGTAGAGCGCCGAGTAGTTTCCCTGAGGCAATGAAATTGTGACAGAATCCAATCCTTTGATATAGTGAGTCTGGAAGTCGGTACTGTCGGAATTGGAAAAATTTAAAATCATGGTCGGATGATTGGCGTTGGCAGGGTACAATGCGCTGTCCGGCAGTGTGTGCCCGGTATAGGTCGGTGTAAGATGCACGGCCGCGGAATGTGTCCCGTATCCGTCGCCTGTTCCGCCGTTGTCAATTCCCATTTTCCACGTGTAGAGTTTCCCGTTTGAAAATGTCGTTACGGAGCGGGCATTAAGAAGTGATTTAATATTCACCTGCACAGTATCCGCTGCGCTCGCGGCTCCCCAAATACCGATTCCACAGACAGCAACGCCCACGGCAATCGCCACTTTTCCAATACAATTGCAAACATTCATGCTCGCCCCCTCGTTTAGGTTGATAGAACTTTCAAGAAATAGCCCGTTCATAATATCGGTTTTTCGCTCCGCTCTTGCGGTTTTTTTTTACCCTCGGCCGCGGCCCTGTTTTATCTTGTAAATAACGCATTTCCCTCCCCTGTCGTTTTGCCTGGGAGGCACAAGTATACGTTTTTTCAATGATTGTCAGTCTATGTCAATGGCAGTCATGCGCGTGGCATGATGTCTGTTCGTCAAGCACCCGAACGTCCCGGCTGTTATACTTGCCGATCGCCTCAGAAATAGTCTCCGCCTCAACCAGAAACGGCTTGATTCCGGCTGCCACAAGATGGTTCGCGGCCCTGAAGCCCATTCCCCGGCACAACACCGCTTCGGCGCCCATTGTCCGCAACGCATCAACCGGCATGCAGCTCCCCTGCTCATGTTCGGCCTCTTTGTTTTCCGAAAACGTTACTTCACGCGTTTCGGTATCGTACATTGCAAAACAGGGCGCGCTGCCGAAATGACCGAACACGACCGAATCCATCCCGTTTTCTTCAAGTACCGGCATACAGATCTTCATTTGTTCCTCCAACAGGTTTGATTGTTTTTCCCTTTTCCGATTTTTTTTGAGCAACAGAACTCATTCCCTTTGCACTGCGGACATTCACCCGGTTTTCCCGCACCGCGAGCAACAGACCATGCATGGCCGCAGGCGCCGCATACGAACCGGCACACGCCGACGTCGACCACCCCGCCTTCAACCGACAGACGCTTGGAATTGATGAGGAAATCAGCCACCTTTTGATGCGCCGCAGTGATGATGTTCCCGAAGGTCTGGCGGGAAATGTTCATTTTCTCCGCAGCCTGTTCCTGGTACAGGCCCTCGAAATCGGCAAGCCGTATGGCTTCAAGTTCGTCGTAGGTAAGCGTGACGGATTCCAGTTTCAAGTTCGAAGCCCCTCGCGGTCCGAAACTAGTGGCCAAAGGGTTGCAAATCACTCGTCTTTTTTTACATGGTCGCGGCATGGGTCTCCCGGAGTTTATAGCATATGCCAATAATAAAATATATAATGCTCTAACGGATTTCAACAAAGTGATTAAAAGATCTAAAAAAACAACTATAATCAGGGGGATCTGAGAAGAAGGGTTCGTTGTCAGGATACGTGTTCAGCTATGAGGAAAATCCACCAATTAATGTATCCTTACTGATTCCGCAAACCGTCAAGAAACCGCCCATAGTCCTTGATCATTTTCCCATCAAACAACTGCGTTGAATGGCTTCGCGGATATCCTATGATATTGCTGATGCCGTTCTTGGCTGCATAGTCAAGGGCAATTGCCGGATCGTTGAGCTGGTCGTATCTGGCGAAAAAAATCTGGGTGCGACGGGGGGACAGCGGCAGGGGGAGATGGGACGGACTCATGAGCGCATACGCCGCAGACAGTTGCGCGGTATCAAAACCCGCTGAAATAACCCTGGATTTGACGCCCTTCATAAATTGGTTGTCAAGGAGGCTTCGTTTCCAGTCGAGCACGGGTATCATCATGCACAGGTGGTCAAGCGGTTCGAATTGTCCGCATAAAAGGATCGTTGAAGCGCCCGTGGAGCCTGCCCATGCGCCGATGCTTTTCACGTTCTTTTCGTGAAGATAGCCGCACATGGTCCGCAATTCCTGTACGCATGCGAACATGACGCGGGCATTTTTCCGTGTATCTGCCGTGAAGAACCCACGGCCGTTTCCCTTCCCCTTCTCAGCCCTTTCTAAGTGGTAGGGAGGAACATACAGGACTATGTCGTAGTCTCGCGCCATTTCTACCTTAAAAAACCTGTCGATGAATCTGAAGGCGTATTCGGCAATGCCCATGCCCGGCACCCACAGAATTACGTTACGTCCCGCAAGCGTTGGAAACCGTTTGCAGACGTAAAATACCGCGCTGTCCGGGCCTTCGTCATGGGTTATTACAGAAGGAAAAACGAGTCTTTCGTGGAGTCGATTATCCTGCGACAGCGGTTCAGGCACACGGGTGCAGGGCTCGGTGCGGACTATTGCGGAAAAACATGGGCGGGTTTCCCGTTCGAGAGAGGCGGTGTCGAGAAATGCCGATAGCTCCGCCGAGCTGCCAGGAGTAAAATGGTTGCCTATGTAGGAAACGTCGCCCTTTATTCCGTAGATGTCAAGCTGCTTCTGAATCGTGGCGCACGAGGTGCATCCCAGGATCACCGCAAGAAGGGGGAAAATAAACTTCATGGGCCGCATTTTCATTAAATCTTGCCGTAGGTGAGAACCACTTATTCCGGTTTTTATATCGAAACGTTTCTTGAAGGAGCTCGGCGTGGGCTCCTGCAAATAGCGATTTATCGGAAAATCGGAACGCTCCTTATATAAGCATTCGATCCTGCTTGCATTCTTACTAAATAACAACCTGTGGCCATGTTCCGTGTATCCCAGGACAAACTATACGAACCAGACCCAAGATTCCTATTGACAAGCGTAGTTATTTCACGGCCGGACAGATTATAAACCTTGACCGACACCTGATTTGAATGAGAAAGAGAGAATACAATGGTTGCGTTAGGGTTAGTGCGGCTCGGGGAGTGGATGTCAAAATTAGCTTGATTAAACCTCACTCCCTGCGAAAGGGGATTGATTACTCCTATCATTTCTGAAAGCGGCCTTCGCCATACCCCGCCACCCCAAGTCCCGGCAAAGATGTTGCTGCCGCTCACGAAAAGAGACTGGACATTAGTAATCATGAGGCTGGAGTCGACCTCAGTCCAGGTTGTTCCGCTATTGGTAGAGAGAAAAAGACCATTATCAGTCCCGGCAAAGATGTTGTTGCTGCTCACGGCTAGAGACTGGACATAATGATCCGTGAGGCCGGAGTCGACAGCAGTCCAGGTTGTTCCGTTATTGGTGGAGAGAAGAACACCGGTTGAAGTCCCGGCAAAGATGCTGTTGCCGCTCACGGATAGAGACATGACATCAGTAATCATGGAGTCGACCTCAGTCCAGCTTGTCCCGTTATTGGTGGAGAGAAAGACGCTGCCATTAGTCCCGGCAAAGATGTTGCTGCCGCTCACGGCAAGAGAATAGACAAGAGAATTCTCAGGCAGGTCGGAGTTGACCGCAGTCCAGCTTGTCCCGCTATTGGTGGAGAGAAAAACACCACCACCAGTCCCGACAAAGATATTGTTGCCGCTCACGGCAAGAGACTGGACATAAGTGCTTGTGAGGCCGGAGTCGACCGCAGTCCAGCTTGTTCCGTTATTGGTGGAGAGAAAAACACCACCACCAGTCCCGGCAAAGATGTTGCTGCCGCTCACGACAAGAGACATAGCTTCAGTTTTCGTGTTGACCGCAGTCCAGCTTGTCCCGCTATTGGTGGAGAGAAAAATACCAGTTGAGGTCCCGGCAAAGATATTGTTGCCGCTCACGGCAAGAGAATGAACAAGAGTATTCGCAGGCAGGCCGGAGTTGACCGCTGACCAGCTTGTCCCGCTATTGGTGGAGAGAAAAACACCACCACTAGTCCCAGCAAAGATGTTGCTGCCGCTCACGGCAAGAGCGGAAATAGATCCACCGGTGGGTCCGCTGGTTTGAATCCATTGTGCATTTACCGTCTGTGAAGAGACAGCAAAAAAGACCATACTAACTGCAAGTCTTCCCAAAAACTTTTTCATGTGCCCCCCACCTTCTTTGAGGTGTGATGAAAATGAATTGTACTTTATCAATCTTCTTTTCGTATGCAATTGATGGACATTCCCACGGCTTCACCGGATGCGGCAACAGCGTCCACGTCTTCTGTGCACCCGCCGTCAGGTTTTCTAATCGCGGCATACCGGTATGGTCCGATGTAATCTTGTTTCTCATGACTATAATATACCAAAAAGGTGGATTGCCGCCTCTTTTTTGAGCTCACCATCAAAGGTAGTTTACGGGCCGCTCTTACAGCAAGAGCTTAGGGCGCATACCCCTCGGCACAGCCGGAGGAACTAGGAGCTATTAGATTTACTGAATCGGGCGGTATGTGCACAAAAATAATTTCATTATTCTTTCCGAAGTTTCCATCACCTGGATGATTTGGCATATACGCAGAAATCAAAATGCCAATATCAATATCTATCCTTGTGAAGATCCCCATATTCCAGTTTTTTAAAACTCTTCCCTTGAACATATTTTCGGACATTGTAAATGGCTTATCGCTTACACATATTGCTTCGGGCCTAATGGTGACTAAAACTTTACCTGTATATGTAGCACAAGAATTCAATGAAATGCCGTTCCCAAGGCATACGGCTGTTTGACCATTTTCAAGCACATCTGATGTCCCTTCAAAAATATTTTTTGTCCTTGTAAATTCAGCTGCATACCTGCTTACAGGATGTTTCAGTATTTCATTCACGGTGCCTATTTGTTCAACAGAACCTGTTTTCATAAGGGCAACCCTGTCTGCTACCTGTGCGACCTCCTCAAAATTATGCGATATGTGAACAAAAGCTGTTTGAAACCTATCATGTATATTCCTCAATTCGGAAGCCAGCTTCTCCCTGGTATTTTCATCCAGAGCGCGGGCAAGCGCCACTCTTTGTTTTTCTCCTCCGCTGAGCCCCTGAGGATAGCGCGAAAGCAATCCCCCTGAGATATTTAATGAACCTGAAAGCATATCTATTACTGTTTGAATATGTTTTTTGCTTTTTTTCCTCGCTTTTAAACCAAAAGCGATATTTTCAGTTACGGTCATGTTAGGGAAAAGAGCAAAATCCTGAGGGAGATATCCGATATGCCGCTCTTCCGGGTATTTATCTCTGACATTTTGATTGTCTATCCATATTTCGCCTGAATCCGGCCTCCTGATACCAACAAGGCATTCAATCAGCACTGTTTTACCGCAGCCGGTTGGCCCAAGAATCACAAAATATTCACCTTCATTAATGGTTAGGCACATATTTGTCATTACAAAATTACCCAATTTGATACATAAATTTTTAATTTCAATCATATTATCTTACACTGAAAATGCCTTTCCCTGTTGTTAAATTAAGCATAAATACGGACAAAAAGGTGATCAAAACCAGAATGAAAGCAATCGCAATTCCCTGCTCTATATTGCCCCCTTCTATTTCCATCCACATGCCTACCGGCAGTATATCTCCACGGTCCAAACCTAAAAACCTTATTATACCAGAAAATTGGCTTACGTCGCGAGCACGGAATGTGCTAGAAAAAAGCAGTACTGCTCCGAATTCCGCCATCGCGCGCGTCCATGCAAGGATTATGCCTGTAAATAAACCTATCCTGATTGCGGGTAATGTGACATTAAAAAAAGTGTAACTACGGGAACCTCCCAGTGTCCTGGCAACATGTTCAATCCTGTAATCTAAATCATCAAAAGCGGACTTCCATGCTTTTATACCCATTGCAAGAGCAAGCACCAACTGGGCAATAACAATACTTGACAAGCTGTGCACGACGCGGAATCCCAATGCCTGCTGGATTTTCAGGACGGGTTCGTATTGAAATGCTACCATTAAACATAATCCGATAGTAGATGCCGGCAGAACAATAACGGAAGAAAATAGTATGTCAATGGCAGCCTTACCCGGGATAGTAAACCTTGAAAGAGCATAAGCGGCCGGTATGCCTACCACTATTGCGATCATAGTGGTTACGAAAGACGTCGCCAAGCTAAGCTTTAAAGACCTCCAGAACCAGTCTCTGTTAAATAGCTGCGTTACCGCTTGTAAATTGGTATGCCCCATATTGCTTAAAAACAACCAGCAAACGCTGAGTATAAACAGTGTGGTTATTGCGTACAACAGACATGAGAACCATCTGCTACTATGCACGTTTCTTCCCTCCGATATAATGCACGGCTGACATACTTGCTACGGCAGTAACCATGCAGAATAAACTTGTCGTAAGCGCCCAGCCGAGTTTTCCTCCGATAAAATCAAGATAAACGGCAAAAGGCATTACATCCGTTCTGCCCTGAATGCCTCCGACAAAAAGCATGAGAGATTCCCATTCCGCAGCCGCCCGCGCCCAGACTATGATTAATCCCGCCAAAAGCCCGTTTTTTGCCATGGGTAAACTCACTTTTAGAAAAACACGGGGCAAAGAAGCGCCTAAACTGCGCGCTACCTGTTCAAATTTCGGATTGACTGAATCAAAAGACGCCATTACTAAACGAATACTAAAAGAAACAGTGACGGTAAACTGAGCGACAATTACACCAGGTAATGCATGGACCACTTTTATTCCCAAAATATCGGTTATATTCGCCATGGGCATGGTTGTGAACATTCCAAGCAAAAACACGCCTACTGCCGCAGGCGGGACCATTACCGGAAGGTCAATTAACGTTTTCACTAATTTTGAACAGGGGAGTTGATATCTCGAAAGAGTATAACCAACTGGTATGCCGATAAACATGGATAGTGTGGTAGATATTGATACGGTCCAGATAGTATTAAAAAAATTTACCCATGTTCTTGATTTCTGCAGGTAATAAAAAAAATCACCAAAACCCAAAAACAAAGCGTTCGCAGTTATGAGGAATCCTATTCCGATCAGTATAATAACCACGAATGCAGAAAAATATATATTCCAGGCGGATTGTCTGATTTTGCCCGTGACATGCCGCATCAAAACATTATTTCCTTGATTCCCGCTGTCTTTTAACTTCTTTTACCAAACAGCCTACGGTTTGTTCGGTAATTGCGAGAGACGGGTCCCTTGCCACCTTGACCGCTTCTAATAACCATTTTGTATCTTCGTCAACTTTACTCGAGTCAATACAATAAGCATGACTGTGAAATATTTCTTTTCCTTCATTAGAAAGGATAAAATCTTTCAGTTTTTTTGCCTCTTTTGGGTATTTGGAAAATTTCAAGACGGCAATCGGTAATTTGATTAACCCGCGATATTCAGGCTCCATAGGAATTATTTCAACATCTTTAAGATACAGCAAAGCAGACGATGCCCAGACTATTGTTGCATCTATTGCTTTTAACTGGCATGCATTACCTAATTCAGAAATACATTTTGCATCCATAGTGGCATTTTTCTTGACTTTTTCCCAGATACCCGCTTTTTGCAATATTTTTTCATGCCATAGGCCGATAGCTGCTGCCTGGGGGTCGGCCAGGCCAACACGAACACCTGGTTTTGCAAAATCAAGCACGGATTTAATATTTTTCGGATTGCCTTTTGGAGTGATTATAACGGTAATGAAATATACCGGCATGTCCGTTTCAGGATTATAGTCCGCGACAAACCCTTTCTTAACAGCTTGTAAGAGGTAATATTCTTCTCCGGGCATGTACAGATCACCTTCCTTGGAAATTGTCATATCTGCCAAAAAAAACCCGGAACCTTTATAGGAGAAATCAACATGGATATCAGGATTACGTTGCTGAAACACTTCAGCAATTTCGTCAAGCGAAGAACGGATTCCCGCACCTGCATAAAAAAGCAATCGGTTCGCTTTTTGTCCAAATACATCATGATTTGTGACCACCAAAAGCAGTACCATACTGACAATGATTATTGTCAGCTTGCTAAAACACTTCGTTTCAAAGAAAGTCTTCATTCTAATATTACCTCCATTTACCGAACATTGTTTAACATTTTTACTCGCTCCTGAAAAATCAAATCACCTGTCGGTTATTTGCTTCCCTTTTGCTTACCGGTCACCGCCAGGGGAAAATTGGTCTGGCGTTTGAATTTTGCTATGCCGGAATTACCTATGTATTCCTGTATTTTCGGGGAAGTTATATACCCTATAAAAGTCATCGCGTCGATATAATGAGCATCCGGATATTTCTGCGGGTTTGCAGCCATGACATCATAGGCGGTTACCAGCTTGTTATCTGCATTACCGTCAACCATAATATCCATATCAAGGGTTTCCTGTTGTTGTATGAATGAAGGATAATGGGCAATCGTATATCCCTTCTTTCTATTCGCTATTACCAGCGTCGCGTCTGTTCCGGCGTTTGTGGTGATATACCAGTCGCCTTTCGGCTCAATATTCGCCAGTTTCCACATTTTTTTTTCCAATCCATGAGTGCCAGAATTGTCTCCCCGGGAAAAAAACAGGGCTTTTTTCTTTGTTATAATTTTAAGCGCTTCCGCAGGGTCTTTCATTCCCTTGATACCGGCAGGGTCTTCCTTTGGCCCAACAAGCACGAAGTTCGAATACAGCACTTCTCTTAAATTGACAACATATCCGTCACCTATGAGTTTGTTCTCAATGTCCCTTTCGTGCCCGATAAGGACATCGATGCGATCACTGCTGTCGGAACGAATGAGTTTGTCCGCATCTCCAGTGCAAAGATTTATTTTTTTTACAGGGATGTTATATTCTTTTCCAAACATTGTAATTAACTCATCCGGCAATTCAGTCGAGCAAAGCGTGGCAGGAAAAATAACCGCGAGTGTTTTGGAATCTTTTGATTCCGAAGGAGTTGGTTGTGCTGACATCGCTGGTAAACCCGTCAATAACAGTAATACCGCCGATAACCATGCTACCCTGATACCCGATGGTTTACTTTTAAGCATGAATCCTCCTGTTTTTTGCAGAACTGATTTTATTATTTCCGTTCACCTTTTGCCGAAAAGCTGCAGGCGATTCGCATCTTTGCCTGGGGCGCACTTAAAGGAATAAATACAATCACAAAGAGACCCAACAGCCATAAACATCTTCCGTTTAACGGCAGTGCTCTTTTATTCGGATCTAATTAGGATTGGGCGACTGTCAGTTGTATATAGACACCTAATGGATAGTGTCGGTTACAACTATTAAAGAATTCTTTTTACTTTGTTGAAAAGATGCGATTTTTCGGCAGGTATACCCTACAATCTAATACAATACAACTATTTGCATATGTTCCAATGGCAGGCAAAAATGAAGTCATTGACTATTTGTTTTGATTATTCTTGATACCCGAAAGTTTACATTTACATTTAAATTCTTATCGTTTTTCATGAATGTATTTTATTGTTTTCGTTCAAAGGCCCGAATACCAGTTCGTTCAGCCCCTTTTCCCTCCAGAAAACTCGCACTTTGAATTTATTTTCATTCACCTCTTTGCCGAAAAGCTGCAGGTGATTCGCTTTTTTGTCTGGGGTGTAATTAGCGACATAGATACAATCGCAGAGAGATTGAACAGCCGCGAACACCTTTTGTTTAACAGCTGGGCTCTTTTCCGATTCGGATTCGGCGGGTGTCAGCTGTTTCTGGAAAGTTATTCTGCCGTTATCAGCCAATACTACTTTTTGTCCCTGATTCAGTATTATTTCTTGTAAAGGATATTTAACTATTAATTTCCCCTTTAATACTATACAAGTTGTTTCTGTTTTTAGTACACCATTTTCCATTCTCGCCACCGTTTGGATCTTCGTATTTGTATTCCTTGCCAGCAATAATCCATCGGGCGTCTCTATCTGAAGCTCTTTATCCCCCGACAGAACCGATATTTCCCCGCGTGATAATGCTATGTGCCGTGGTCCTTTCACCCTTACAATCGTATTATGGTGAATCTGCAATTTGCTTTTGCTTTTCAAACTTATGGCTGCAGTAGTACTGTCTCCCGTATATAACTCGTCGCCTGATTTAATATTTTCAAATTGCGCTATTTTGAACCTTTCCGACAGATTTTCAACATGCCCTATATTTTTGTTGACCAGGTATGTGTATGACAATACGGCAATCAGTAACACAAAGAAACCGGCAAAAGCAGGCTTTAACAGGGGTTTAAATATAGTAAAAGGCTCTTTATTTTTTACTTGCTTAATGCTATCAAGTATTACCTTTTCAATATTCGGAAGGACATCTTCCGGAGCTTTCTCCAGCAGGTTTTTCTGCGAATTCAGGAGCGAGGCGAACTGATAATATTTTTGACAGCTTTTACATCCACTGAGGTGTTTTTTTATCTCAGCCGGAACGACATCATTACTACACTCGTTTTCTTTGAGGTATTTTTTAAAAATCTCGCATTCCATAAGGTACTCCTGTTATAGTAGACACCTATGAGAGGTTATCGGTTACAACTATTCAAAAATATTTTTGAATTTGCTGTAAAGGTACTGTCTTCCCCTATAAAGCTGTATTTTTACGTTTGAAGAGGATGTTTTTAAAATTTCAGCTATTTCCTGACAGGTATGGCCTGTAATGTAATAAAGTATAAATATTTGCTTCTGCTCCAACGGCAGGAAAGAAATCAAATCATCAGCTATTTGTTTTGATTCTTCTATATCAATCTCTTTTTTCGCATTTTCTTCAATTAAAGGCTTCAATTCCGATTCTGTAATAACAGACCTGTTTTTGTTGTTTCTCCAATAATTTTTTACCTGGTTTATGGCAATCGTGTAAAGCCATGTCTTGAACGAGCTTTCCTTTCTGAACTTTTTAAGATTCGAAAACGCATTGATAAAGACATTTTGAGTGATATCTTTTGCATCTTCCTGATTCTTGATTGATCTCAAAACAAGAGTATATATCTGGTCTTGATATTTTACTATGATATTGCTGAATGACCTTACGTGCCCTTGCAAGGTTTCGTTTATCCACAGAAAGTCACTGGATTCATCAATAGTTGTCATACAATTTATTTGTCCGATATAACTTCGTTTATAATATTCCCGGCTGCATGTTCCGTTTTTATTCCCAGTAACTTCCCGACCGTTGGCAATACATCCGTCAGGTATCGCTTTCTGCCGCTTATGTGGTTTTTTCTTACGCCGGGACCCGCAATGAGGAACATCAACCTCGTGCAGCCTTCGCAATTGTCCCCGTACGAACTGTAGTCGTTGGTATGCCTGCCCTGGGAGCTTACAACAAGAAAAACGGTATTGTCTTTGTAGAATTCATCCGTCTGTGTTTTCTCCCACAAATCCAGGACAATCCTATCGTTCAATATGATGCCTTCGTAATACATGTTCATGAATTCAGCGGTTCCACAGGCATCCTTTAATCCTCTTGAAAGCGCCTGGCACTCTTTGTCGGTCACGTGGTGATTGATGAACGTCCCCGTGGTTAAACTAAGGACCACCAGGGACGGATGATGCTCTTTTATGTACGCGGCTGTTTTCCTGTAAACCGCATTTTGGTCCGTTTCGCCCGTGTCATTTGCCAGAATATCCGGCGCGTATGCTTTCCCGTAATCGGCATTATTACTGCAGGCAAGGGCCGCGTAACTCGAATCGCCGACGGCGAACAGGACCTTGTTTTTTGATGTCCCGGTTTGTTTCCTGTAGTATTCAAATAGTGTCGGACTTGATAATTCAGGGAGATTGCCTGCCTTGCCGGAAGGTACTCCCGTCAATAAAACAGACTGCGCAGGTAACGGCAAGGTAACTGAATTATTGTAAACGTTTTCACATAGGGTTCCGCAGGGCCTTATCTTTTCCCATATGTTTTCAATATACAGATGCCTCTTGTCACCAAATGCATCGCTATACCGTACGCTGTTAAGGATTATTATGAATAGATTCTTTGATTGGGAATTAGTTTCAGGAAGCGCCGATATCCAGGTGGAAAACAATACATCAAAAGAAAGTGCACAACAAAAAATAAGGGCAGATCTCCTTGCTTTCATAAATCCACCTTTACTAATTTTGCGAAATTTCATTAAACCAGAAATTAATTATCTGTAACAAAATGACACTTTAATATACTATGACCCCGTATTTCAAGATAACACTTATCAAAGAGGTTTTAGTATGCTAAAAAATATCATGTGTTCAATTTTCTTGTTTGTCTTTATTGTCCTGCAAAACGTTTACGGGAGCAGGGAGGGGTTGCAGGAACAAGCAAGAATGCTGGAAACCTACGAACATGTTGACGCCAATACGATTATCGAAACCGTCAAAAAGGACCTGCTTTCGGAAGATGCTTTGGTGCAGGATGCCGGATGCATCATACTGTTGAAAACGCTTGAGGGGCTGAAGAACAACGACAGAAAGTCGCAATCCATATTTGACAAATTATCCGGTGACCAAAAAGTGGCCGGAAGCGCGGCCGACATCATTGATTCGAGGTTACTGGGATGGTACAACCCGGAAGGGTCGGAAGAAATCGATGATGAAATAAGGATATACGCTCCCCTCTTCCATATACTTGGAACAGCGGACAGCAGGAACGCCAGGGGGACACTGGCACGGTCCTTCCTTTACCTTCGCGGCCACCCGGATATTTTAAAAATCATACCGATGAATGAAGAACTGGCTTCCATTTCTTTAAAACGACTAAAGGAACTTGAAAGCAAGCTCTGTTGCCTGTATCCGGGGAGAGATGCTGTCGTTGAAATGCTTGAGAAGGATTCGCGGTACGGCATGCTGGACATGTTCGAAAGTTATCTTTTGACAAATAATAAGCCGAGTGAAAAAATGAAAAAGGAGATAAAAGAATTCGTCCTTGACTGCTTGGAGTATGGGGATTCGAAAAACGGCTATTTAATCCGGATCAAAGCGGTTACAATAGCCGGGATCATGGTTAACAACGGAGAAATAGATTTAGCGCGGAAAATCGAGGATGTATCGAAAAATGACCCGTATTATGTACACAAATATAATGGTAAGGCAGGATATAGCATGACGGAATTGAAATATCCGGTGAGGGAAATCGGTTCGAAAATCCTCCTTCGGTAAAGCTTCGGCGGACTAGTGACCGGTCGTAAAATTGGCTTCCACCCCGCTGGGTGCTTCACCCCTTCGATATATCCCGGAAAAAACGCTAATATACTTGTATAAAACGCCTTAAAACTTTCTCTGTCCCGTAGTCTGCCACCAGCATGCCCACGCCCGAAAACCGGGTTGACTGTTTAATGTCCCTGTGTGATACTATGATGCTGTTTCCCGCCGACGTGGCGTATGTTTCCTGCCACACCACTCTTCCGTTGGAAGCGAATAACCGGATGGTTACCGTGCCCCGTCCGAAATGCGCCGGCGTCACGAAGGCGAATGGAGCTACTGTTCTTTTTTCCGGGATAGTGTTGATCGTGCCGTTGGTCGGAGCGGTGTATTCCGCGATAACATTCGTTATATAAGTCGATCCGTTATTCACGCTTGAGTCAACCCCGTTCTTTACTCTGGAAGCGCTGTCGATCTGTATGGTTCCTGACACAAAATAGTCGGTATATGCTGCCACGGAGCTGTGATGGTTGCTCAGTTCAATCCGGTAGGAGTAGGCGCCCTTCGGCACGGCTGCGTTATTGATGTCGGTCAGGTTCCAGGTCGAATTCAGCGTGGCGCCGGCGCTCGGTGTCGCTCCGGTGGTCCCGTCAACAGTAGTCACGCCGCCGGCGTTTGTGTACCAGATAGGGAAGTCATTGGGGTTTTGGTCTCCGCCCCAAAACCCAAACGTTTTAATAAAGGAACCGGCCGCATTTCTGATCCACATGGCCGCCTCATAGTTGGTTCCCCATGAACCTCCCGGAGGATCGACGGTCGTCATAGTCACCTTCAATCCAGGCGCAGCCATCAAATAAGAGAACATCGTCAATGTCAGCATAACCACTATCATTCCTGCTTTTTTTTTCATAAGGACTCCTTTAGATGTACCATCGGCTGTTAATCTGTTGAAAGCTTTTATCCAATGACAATCCCGGCTTTTCAACCGTTTCGTCCGTCGCCAGAGTGTCGTTCAGCTTCGAGGAACAATATAGGTATTTGCGGAAACCGTCGTCAAGACAGGAAAAACCAGCACTGTGGCTTTTATTCAAAGCTTATCCCTTGGTAATAAAAACCCGAACGGTGCCTGTTATTTCTTCTCACCCACCACATCGCCCAGCCTGAAGATGGCATAGACAATCGAAACCGGGATCCCCGCAATAAGCAGCAGCGGTATCCACAGCCCGTTAAAGGTCCCGCGCTTCTTCATGTCCAGGCCAATGAGAATGGTAAGCAGGATATTTACGGCAAGCATCAGCATCATTCCCAGAAACAGCATACCGAAAACCATTTTGGCAACAAGGAACATCGCGAACCGGTGCCCGGGGCACATGGGCCCGCGACACGCGTTCGGGCATGCGCCGGCCTGCATCTGCTGGCAGCATTTTGCGTTTGCCATCTCACCTGAGCACTGTCCGGGTCTGGGCCACGCCATCATCTGGCCTTTCCCTTCTTTCATCATCATGCAGGGGGACCGCTGCATGCTGTCCGGCGCGGGCATCGGTGCGTTTTGCGGCATTGCAGCCCCAACAAATACCATAAGCAACAGTACGCTAAACATTTTCATGGCGAACCTCCTTAGAGTTTAAAATGATCAGACTTGAATATAATAGCCGCCGGGGATTATCAATCTCCCGGCGAAATTATCCGCGCCGTCACCGCGTTGCCAGTAACGAGCTTACCGAGGCGATGCGTTTTCAAGGTTGGGCTGTACAAGCATCGCGGTCGATATCGCGGCGATCAGCAATTTGCACCCATTGTCCAGGTCTTTTTTGATCCATACCAATCCCTCGTTCATCAGGCTGACGGCTGCCACGGTTTCCCCTGACCTGGTAAAAAGTATGCCCTGAAACACCATTTTTTCTTTCTTGTCAGGTTTATACTCGTCGGTCATGGTTATGGAGTCTTTGCTGAAGGAAACGGCCAGCGGTGTCCATTTTTTATAGGTGAGGAACACTTTTTCGCCGTTTTTTGATAACTGTATCTCATATTGGTCGCTTGAACTTTCATCTGCCATTAAACTGCTGTACTGAGCGGCTTTGGCTTTTCTGGTGGCAATGCATTGCACGGCGATTGAATCGCCTGCCGAATCGCATTGGGTGAAGTGGAATTCCTGGGTCGCGGTCGTGTACCTCATTATGTCATCGACAATAAGGCCGTGCTGGGGCCTGTCGTTATTGACTTTTACAGACCCGGTGCTGAAAGCGCCCGTGTGAAACGGGCCAAAGACGACCGTTTTCTTAAATGTATCATCTGACCGGCCGACCACCTTCATTTCCACCGCGCTGTTGCGAAGCGCGTCCTGGCCGACCAGCCCGGGCCTGAGCACCGCGCATGAGAGCACGGTCGTCATTGCGGCAAGTGTGAAACCGATTGTCCTGGTTGTCAATTTAGGCATTTTTATTCTTTCTTTCGTTGATGTTCCGGTTGCCGGGGCGGGCATTGTTGATGTTTATAGCATGGCGGTAAGCCGCCGGTACGACTGCTATGATTTCCGCCGATCATGCTCAAACGCGGTGTTAGAATTCCGATCCAATCATTGTATTGAAGTTAGTAATCTTCTTACTTTTTCATCATTTAGGTTTTCACTTTTATTCACAGACATTTGTACTAATACAAAAATGCTGTTATTATTTCCCCTCACTATGTAGTCTTCCTGTTTGATTCTGATCAAATTGCTTGCAAATAGTACTCTTTTCCCAAGCACATCTTGACTACCATTACCATTTTCAATTTTAACGTCAAGTTCTTTTTCAAAATTAATTCCGATGTCGCTAAATTTACTTTTGGTTTTACTTATTGTGGCATTCAACACGGCTTCCGGTTGAACATTGGGCGGTAGTATTTGGAGCATTATGAAGAAGGATTCGGATCCATTTAGTTTTATCATCGTTATTCCATTTAGATTTCCCTCTTCTACTTTCATATCATTGCTATAATCAAATGAAATGCCATGGTTACTATATTTGTTATATTCTTCCTTTTTCAATTTGATTCTCATTTTGGTTTTATGCGGTGTATCTAGGATCAGCAAGGAATCTTCCGCAATTACGTAATTACTATCTTCAATGGTCAAAACATATTTATCAACATTTGCAATGTCCTTATAGCTCAATTTTGTGACTGAATCATCTTCCGTGTTTGATTTTAAGACAGCCTTTTGCTTTTGTACTGCCGCACATCCGATTATTATTAATGCAAACATAGGTACAAATGTAATTAGAACATTCTTGTATTTCATTTCCGCTTCTTATCCTTTCCAAATTCTAACATTTAGTTTTAAACATCTTCTATTTATTCCACTTTGAATGCCACAGCCCGCGTATTCCCCGCGACTTGGCGCGGGGTTAGCGGGCTATCTTTTCCTTAGGCAAGGAAGAATCCCCGCCACTTGGGGCGGGGTTCTTCAATATAATAATCCCATCCTGCAATTACAACCACAGGCCTTTCCTGCCCTCAAAACCCGCAAAAATTTCCTATTTTGTGCTGTCAGGTAATCTTATACGGAAGGCGGATAAGTGTCGACTTTTATCAGCTTCCTGCTCGACAAACGGTTTGTCCCGGCAGTCCAGGCCAAGTATTTCCAGATTTGGCTGGGTTATAAGTCCCACCGTTGCCGCGCCTTGCTTGCCTGGGGAACTCATAAAACTGAAAAGTGCCTATCACGACCTTTTAAATCAGGCAGCGGCGAGGAAAATTACCTATATTTTGTCTTAAACGCGGTTGTTACCCAGGTCGGACCAACGCGCTGATAGAGGTTTGAAAAGGAAGAGAAGGTCATGAAATTATTCCGGTTTTATCCGGTTTGCCTTTTGCCAATTATAGTGCTGGCCGTTATTGACGTTTGTTTCCCACAAACCGCCGGCATTACATCGGGCGCACTTTATACTCTTTCATCCAAGGCGGGCGGCAAATTGCTGGATGTGGGCAATTCCTCCATGGCCAATGGCGGCAATGTCGATACCTGGGCCAATACCAAATCGGATGCAGAGAGGTGGATAGTGAGCTACGGGGGAAACGGCCTTTACACATTGACAAACGTTGGCAGCGGGAAACTGCTGCACATTGCCGGTACAACACCTGCCAATTCGGTAAATGTGGACCAGAATACCGGCACAAACGACAACACCGAAACATGGAGTATCGTTGATGCCGGCGGCGGCTACTATCAATTAAAAACCGCCGCCAACCAGAATTTTTCACTCGATCTTCTAAATGGAACAAATGCGAATGGCGCAAATGTATTGTTATGGCAATCAAATTCCGATGACTCCCAAAAATGGCTGCTCCAGGCTCAAACGTCCCAGAGCGCCGCGCCCACTGCCGCGATTGCCGATCAGATTTTTGCGGCATGGAAAACCAAGTATTACACGGCAGATGCAGCAGGAGGGTATGTCAACGGCGAGGGCTTTTGGGGTGTGGCCGAAATAATGGAGATTGTCGATGATGCCTACGAAGCAACCGGACTCGTTAAATACAGAACCATGCTCGATCAAATGTACAATGGATTTATTGCCAAACAGGGCGCAGATTGGATGTGGAATAATTTCAATGACGATATTACCTGGGCGGTCATCGCCTGTGTCCGCGCCGCGCTCCTCACCGGCAACCAAACCTACCTGAATAAGGCCAAGCAACAATTTGACGAAATGTATGCCCGCGCGTGGACCACCGGCTACGGTGGCGGATTATTGTGGAAGCAGGGACTGACCACGAAAAACTCCTGTATCAACGGGCCTGCGACCGTTGCGGCCATATATCTGGGACAGGCAACCGGTGATACCACGTACTATACAAAAGCGAAACAAATTTACGCATGGTCAAAAACATATTTGCTTGTGAGAAGTACCGGCAAAGTGAACGATAATTATGACGGTACGGTTGGTACCTGGAGTTCCACCTATAATCAAGGGACATACCTGGGCGCTTCGGTAATGCTTTACAATCTTACCAAAGACACCACCTATCTCGATGATGCGACAAAAATAGCGGGCTATACACAGAACACCATGTTCCAATCGAACGTAATCAATGCCGAGGATGGTCCCGATCTCTGCGGTTTCAAGGGAATATTCATGCGGTACGCCCGCCGCTATGTGGTTGATCTGAACAAGCCCGATTATATACCCTGGTTGCAACTCAACGCAAAAGTGGCCTACAACAACCGGGACACGAGCGATATTATCGGCACCTTGTGGGGAAACAGAGCCGCCGATACCGCACAGTTTACGGCATTTAGTGCGTCGACCGCCGTTTCCCTGATGATAAATTGTCCCTTGTCAACAACAATCACCAAGAACGCTTATGCAACGATTGAAGCTGAAGGCTTTGATTATTTAAAAGGCGTCATTGTCGAACCAACCGCCGACGCGGGCGGTATTGATCAGCTCGGCGGCATTCAGGACGGATTCTACACCGCATATATGAACGTGGATTTTGGTCCAACCGGCGCCACGAGCGTCGCATTCAGGGTGTCGAGCGCAACAGCCGGCGGGACCATTGAAATCCGGCTTGGCGGACCAACCGGCATATTGATTGGGACCGTTACGGTAACAGGCACGGGCGATTGGAGTACTTATACAACGGTTACGGCACCGATTGCTTTAACCAAAGGATTGCAGAACATTTATCTGGTTTATAAGGGGTCCGGTTATCTGTACAATATAAACTTTTTCAGGTTTATCGAAGAAAACACCGCCACTATACACGTCATGACGGTGCCCCAAGCGGAACCCGTGGCGATGTATCTCAACGCCACAAGCACTCAATTGCATATAAACCTGGGTGGCCTGCCGGTAAACCGGCTTTTGATTACCAATGTACAGGGTCGCCTGGTGTTCCACAGCGGCAAGAACAACTCCGGCATACAAACCATTGACGTTTCGGAATATCCAAAGGGCGTATATGTTGTTACCGCAGAGTCAAATCGACAGAAAATCAACAAAAAGTTTATTTTAAAATAGCTGATCAAACATCGGCCTGGATGTTTGTTTTGCAGGCCCCATCGGCAAGAACGGAAGCAATGTCGGTATGCCCAAAAATGCTGATTTCCCGTTTCCTCGGGGCTGAAACTATTTTATCTTCACAACATTGACGGCCAGCCAAAATGACAATGTATATGGAGAACACCAACAATTTGATGTTCCGTTCCGGAAAGCGACCAATCTGATTTTCAAAATCCTTATTTTGCAGACCATGCATGGCATGTCGGATGACCGAACACATCTTCACTATAAGAGGCGCTATGAAAAAAGATACACTCCTGTTTATTGAAAAAAACTTGTGGCTTTCTCTTTTGTTTTTCTGCTTGGCATCGTTTAACGGCTATGGCGAAGCAACTGTTCCGTACATAATCGTCAACCGTTCTCCCGATTTCAGTGAAGGTGAAATCTATGTGGGCCTAGTCGGTCAAACCAACGCGACGGATGGCAAGGGTGTATGGATAGATATGAAAGCAAACGATGTCAATGCTCCTGCGGAAAAAATAATCGACACAACGTGGAATACCGTCCACAAAGTAACCGGCGATTGGGGTTATGCGTCGATGTTCACAAAATTGAGCGATATTAAGAACCACACAGTTTACATTCCGAAAATAGTCGGTTGCAGGATGCTTTTCGCGTTTCGGAAACCATTGTATATACATTTTTTTGCGACCGGCGGCTACGCGGGTGCGGATTTTCAAAATCCAACAGATCCCAATACCGGCATTCGATGGGAACTTATTGAGCTTGCGTGGGCTGATAATGGAATATGGGTTAACACATCGCGTGTTGATGCCTATCAATATCCAATGGGCCTTGAATTATGGGGCGCACCCGGCGCAAATAACACCTATATGAAGACCGGTGAATTGTTATCGCACAAAAACATCATCAACCGTTTTAAAGCAACATTTCCCAGCGGCGATTTTAAGCCCTGCTATGAAACCGATGCGTTCGCCAATGATACGTTAGGTGGCATCATTGTGCAACCATCGAAACGTGCAGAGTTTAAAGATTCAGGTGTTTCTGCCGCCTATTTCCAAAACTACATCGACAGAATCTGGAACTACTATTCAACCAATGAATTGGTTGTAAATCTTGGTGACAGAGGCGAATATCGAGGCCGCGTTGATAGCGGAGCTTTAAAAATGGTTGGGCCAGGAGGCGTTGCAGCCTGGATCAGCGCAAAACCGAATACGCAGGAGGTTATAGAAGCTAAAGGGGTTATAGCCGAGGATGTTCTAGCTACTCCAGATGTTAATGCAGACAAGGCTTTTCAGGCACAATTTTGCGCTGCGCTCAACCGCGGCGTTATCGACTTAACTATTCCCGGCGGACAATCTCAAGACTGGAATAATGTATCTAAATACTTCACCATCGATACCTACAACAAATATGTATGGTTCTGGCATCAACCTGATATAAGTTACAATTCGAAAAGTTATGCTTTTGCCTATGACGATGTTAACGAACAATCGTCAACACTTCAAACGACAATACCCGATAGTGTAAAGATAACGATTGGAGGGTTCGCCGCATCGGTGGGAACCAAGCGTCCTTTGCGCAACCCGCCCATGCACAATCCCGATATACTGTCACTTGCAGCCAGCAAACGACTGGACCTTACACTCTATTCGGCCCATGGAGTAAAATGTGCCGTTATTAAGCCGGGGGCAACTATGTACCGTGAGGTTTCCATGATTGAATCTACTCTGCATGCAGGGTTTTACATCATGAAAATTGAAGATCACGGTATGCAGCTTTGCTCAAAACGGGTGATCGTCAGGTGATCGTTGGTTACGTTGCCGGCGACAGGGAGGAATCTGCACTCCGCGGGTGCCTGCCTCGCCGAAGCGGCTTCGCGCAGGCAGGCGCCCCTACATAACGCCGGTTGGCTGAACCCCACAAGAAATTTATATCCATTGACAAAAATTAATCCATAAATTTATTGTACGGTCTTGACCTTGACGATATACACGCCATTCTGGACGCCGAGGTCCTTGCGCAAATCAACGGCGTTCTTCCTTACGGTTTTCATACCTACGAGCTTGCCGCGCAGGTCGTAGACGGCCACTACTTTGGCGCTCCCGGCAAAACCATTGTTAAAAACAATATGGTCGCATGCTGTTTTAAAGGTCATTGGCGGCCGTAGAAATATCGGCCCCTCGGCTGCGTTACCCTGGCGTATCCCGACAGGAGAGCATGAAACCTGGGCGCCGGTATAAATAAGTTGACAATCGGGAGTGGCGGTTTTGCCTTCGCCGATGCCATGATTGCTTTTTACATATACGATGTTGAAGACTTTTTTATGGTCCATGCCGGTAAAACTTCCGTTCCTGGCGCCAATGATCACATTTTGCGGATTGTCTGTATACATAACCGGTATTGTGGCGAATTTTCCCTGTTCGTAATTGTAACTGTCGCCTTCATCCTCATACAGGGTAAAACTGCCGTTTGCTCCCGGATACACCCGCAATTCAATGGTGTCGGCCCTTTCGGTGGTATATTGGATTTCCGGCCCCATGGCCACGATCGAACCGGCCCGCATATGGAGCGGAATCTGGTTCAGCGGAGCAGGCGCTGTTATGGTCGCGCCTCCGGAAACTGAGGCACCTGTCCAGAAATCGTACCATGTGCCTGCGGGCAGATAAACCAAACGCGAGGTAGCGCCCGCAAGGGCAACCGGACTCACCATGAACGCAGGCCCGAACATATACTGATTGCCGATGTTCCTGACATTGGCATCGTTCCGGAAATCCATGGCCAGATGGCGCATGGGCGTGTAATCCTGGTTCGTGACCATCCATGCCATCGAATAGATATAGGGAATGAGCCGGTAACGGAGCTTGTCTATCATCAGTAAATTTGCTTTTGTTACGGCGTCCCAGCTCGTGCAATACAGTTCCCTTGATCCGCCGTTCCCGTGGATCCGGCACACCGGCTGGAACGCGCCGTATTGGAACCAGCGCGTGAAAAGCTCACGGTTGGCCGGTGTCGTCCAGTCAACGGCGTTCCCCCAGTACCCGCCGATGTCCGTGCACCAATACGGAACACCCGACATGCACAGGTTAAGGCCTGCAGGGATGGAATTGACAAAAGCCTGCCAGCTGCTTTGAATGTCGTTGTTCCACATAAAGGCTGACGCACGCTGCTGGCCGGCAAAGCTTGAACGTGACAATATCACGGCCCGCTTGGATGGAATGTCCCTTCGCCAGAAATTGTAGCAGTCGGTGGTGAGCGTGACCGAATAGGTATTGAAAAACAAGCACCCTTTTCCAAGAGCGGTCGTCACCTTGTGAGGATCGAATTGGGAAGGATATGCCTCGGGTTCGTTTCCGTCGAACCACCAGGCGTCGAAGCCGTATTTAGCAAGCAGCTGGCTGCTTATCTGCCGCCAGTACATCGAGCGCCCGTCGGCATTATACACGTCAAGCGGATGAACGGTGCCGCTGGTGAGGGGCCAGAGCGCGCCGATGGAATTAAGCTCGGTGTAATTCGGGTTTCCTTCCTCCTGAAGCCCCCAGATCGAAATCATGGTGTGGATATTCGCCTTGTGCAGGGAGTCCACCATTCCTTTGGGATCAGGATACCTGCCCGGGTCCATACTATGCGAGCCCCATGGCGCCGGTGTCCAGTACTGCCAGTCCTGCACGATGCAATCGACAGGGATTTTATTCTGGCGGTACCCGTCTTTAATGGAAAGCATCTCCGCCTGCGAGCCATAATGATCTTTGGATTGTATCAAACCAAATACCCATTTCGGGAAAAGCGGGGCCGTACCTGTCGCAACGCGGTATCCCGAAATGACCTTGTCCAGTTCCGGGCCGTAAAAAAAGTAGTAATCGATCATGTCCCCGCATTCGGAAACGTACCGGTACCTGGTGTTTGCTCCTTCTCCTCCGTAAAACCAGCTCAGCGAATAGTTGTCCCAGAGGATCCCATATCCTTTTGTGGAAACAAGCACCGGGGACGACTCCGCATACGCGTCATTATACGCCTGATGGATTGTTTCGTTGACCCCTTTGTAATTGACAACCCCATGCTGGTGCTGACCCAGGCCGTACAGTGCTTCGTCGGCCGGCGAATTAAACGTTGTCGTGACGGTATTGGTGCTCACGCCTTCCACGGTGGCGGGTGTCAAGGACTTGTCGTATTCGGCAAGGATCACCTTATCAGTCAAATCCGTAACGATAACGGCCGCCGTTGTTTTACTGACCTTTACCTTGATGCGGCTGGTCAGCACCGTGACGGTGTCCCCCGTTTCCGTATGGGTAAAAACAGGAGTTGGCCAGACCTTATTGACAATCGGGATGGGTTTTGCCGGGAATGAGGCGGCCGCGGTATACGCGACCCGGACAATATCTTCCTGGCACACCTTCACCTTCATCCTGCCCACATTTAAAACAAAGGTGATTCCATCGGCGTCGGCCACATACGACGCCACGTTGAGTCCAAAACAAAACCTGATGCCGAGGAAAAGTGTTGACACACAAAGAATCGTCTTTTTCATCCGAAGCATTCGCTTTATCTTCCTTTTCTTTCATGGCCATTACTTAATAACAACTCTGCTCTTTGTCAATTGCAGGCCGCGATACACCTCTGCGATGTACAACCCCCGCGCGCAATTGTTGGGAAAAAATGCGCCAGGCGGGCCTTCACGGTCCGATTGCACGGTCCGCACCATCCTGCCGCGCATGTCGAATATCCGAATCGTAAAGCACGGTTCGGCCTGAAAAGAGGAATGCGGGACATGGCCGGGCCCCGCTACCGCCGATGGTCCGGTGACAAAAATCGCCGATGCGCTGTTGTCAATACTCACGACATGCGCTCCGGCCGCCTGCGCCGTGAGGGTAAACACAATGACCGTATCGCTGTTTGCGGCAAGACGGATCCGCCTGGTGTCGAGTATGGCCCCGTCATTAAGCAGGCTGACCGTATCATCGCCTGCCGCATCCCCGTAATTCCAAATTGTGGCGGTCATCCGCACCTGCCCGCCAACGCCCACAGTCGCGGTGTCCACCGCAAGCGATGCGCATTTGAACTCCGGAATGACGTAAGCCGTTGACACGTTGATCGTGTTTTCCTCTCCCCAGTAACAGAAAACCTTTTTCTCTTCGGGGACCCAGACAAAACACGACGGCCATTCATATTTGCCGCCATACCACGAGGCTCCGGTTTTGTCCCTCACCTTGTGCCAGTCGCCCCAATAATACGGGAACCCCGGGATCGTCTGCAGCGCAAGGACTTTCCAGGGTTGCCTGCCGTCAAGAACCGCCTCAAGAGGTATGGCCTTTTCGTAGCGCATACCGTCTTTGAATGTCATGACTCTGATATTGCTGTCGAGCGCCACGGCGCTGCTCGTCGCCGAATTCAGGCATTCCATCATCCAGAGGTTTTTCTGCTGTAGAGTATTGTTCGTGGAATTTCCATAAAGATCGGCGCATTCAATTTTAACGTAATTAACCTCATCATTTGTCAATTTTATCATGGTGCTCCCGCCGTGCCCGACATCGCCTTCGAGGATGCTGAGGAACCGGTAGGCCGTTCCGTTGTAATGGATGGAGTCGAGGGTCGGCCAGTCTTTGGTGTCGAGAAAAACGTGCTCGCGGCCGCAGTCGGGAAGCCCGGCATGTTCTCCCCATTTCGTCCAGTTTCCGCTTCCCGGGTCCGTTGAATAAAATATCTGCACCGGCGCAAAGCAGCAGCCGTCGCATGAAGCAAGGTACGTTCTCCCATCGTTCCACGGCGTGCCGTGCATCCCGAGTATCGCCGGGTCCATGATGCTGACCGGCGGCGCGTTCGCGGTTTGCGTCGACCAGTTGATGCCGTCCGTGCTCCACCGGATTTTGTTGTCCGTCCTGGATGTCATCCACCACTTCTTGTTCGCGTCGCGCCACACTGCCGGGTTAAACCCGCTCCAGGCCGGGTTGATCGGACCATTACGGGGTTTCCAGTTGTATGACCACCGGTCAAGAAGCTGAAATCGGAAATCGTCGACGCGCGCATTACCCTGCTTGATAATAAATAACGGGTGGGGCGCATATACATCGTCAAGAAAACTCCGCACCGAGCAGAGCACCGTGCCGTCCGGTTTTTCCACGATCGCCTGCGCCGCTTTCCCCATGGATGGAAGCCGGTTCGACATCTGGAATTTCAACCGGTATGTTGTTCCCTGCGCCAGTGTCGGGAGCGGCTGGGAGTCCGAGCACCAGATGTAAAACCCGTTTTCCTGCCGTTCTGTCCAGTTTGATCTGGCAAAGCCGGTTTCGGTATGGGGATAAATGGAATAGGAGGCGCGACGTTCGATGTTGAGACTTTTGTTCGCCCGGTCGATCATGGCATAGCACCAGACGCCGTTCTCATCGGCAAAGCCAACGCCGACGTTGGCGTTCGCATCGTCGAGGCTGAACAGCATGGAAGCTTCGGCCTCCTGCTCATTTGTCAGCGCCGGGTTTAAAGCGTAATGCATGATTGTCGCGGCAGAACTTTTATAAGATGCGGAGCGCGATCCGGCAAGTGCGCCGGCGGTGATGTCGATGCCGTCGGACACATAGTCGTTAAGGTCTCCCCGTTCAAAACCATCGGTATAGTCCCACATATGCGCGGGCGGAAGGCCGATGGTGAACCAGCAGGTATCGGCGCTCGCCATGGTGACGCCCGCGCCGGTCGCCTTTGCAAACCAAATGTGGCGGCCGTCCGCCAGCGGCTGGGGAGCGGCGAGAAAGGTCTGGGTGACCGCATTGGCAATTCTTGTACCGTCAACCCAGACCTCATACTGGTCCGCGCCGGCGCTTGCCTGCCAGGCAAAGACCGGCGAATGCGCCTTTGTCCAGACGCTGTCAGGGGCGACGCAGCGGAACGCGGCCGGAGCGGCATTCAGGAGGGCGGCCGCAGACAGAACAATTAAAAACATCCCGCGCGTTGTGGAAATTGTCCCCGGAAAAGGAAAATTATAACGGCAACAGTTCATAAACAAATCCTGTCGTTGACATTTAAACATAAAGGCCTTGCGGGATACGCCATTATTTCCCAGGGGCAACCGCGCTTTAACCGCAGTTCTCTCCTATCCAATATAAAGTCCGATACCAGCTATTACACCCGGCGTAAATTAATCAAATTTGCCTTGGTTATATATTTATATATAAACCAACTAAAAGCAACGGAATTGGATACAGGATGGCCGGATTCTATACTTTAGTAAACGCACTATCGTTACGGAAAGGCGAAAATGAAGGAGCATATTAATGGTTGGAACAAATTCCAAATCAAGGCAATCCCTGCAAACAACGTTGTGGTTATTGATTGTTGCCTGTAGTATCCTGTTTGCGCCAGCATCAATGACGGTATGTGCGGCCACCCAGGCATCCTATTATGTGTCACCGGGTGGAAGCGACATCAATCCCGGAACGCTCGCCCAGCCCTTCTTGACCGTCACGAAGGCGCGCGACGTGGTCCGCACCGTGAACCGCCCCATGACCGGCGACATCTATGTCTATCTCCGCTGCGGCACGTACTACACGTCTGCGCCCATCGCATTCGACCCAAGTGACGGGGGAGCAAACGACTATTCGGTGATTTACAAAGCATACAACAACGGCGGAGTTGACGAGAAGCCGGTCATAAGCGGCGGCGTACCAGTTACGGGCTGGACGCTTCAGAGCGGCAACATCTATAAGGCTGCCCTGAACAGGGACACGAAACTGCGTTGCCTTTATGTCAATGGAGTTCGGGCGAGGATGGCGGAAGTGCTGAACAAACAGGCATCAGGCACGTCCGGCACGTTTACGGCCGCGGGCACCGAAGCCTGGGCGCAGACGAGCGGGTCGACGTTCGACGCCCTGACCTTCAGTTCATCTGTCCTGCCGGCCTTCGCCAATCCGGGCGATGTCGAAATCGAGTGGAACTGGCAATGGTGCGACAATATCGCATGTGTCAGGGACATGACGACCTCCGGCGCCACGACGACCGTCAGTTTGCAACAGCCGACGGGCGCCATCGCCGCAAAATTGAGATGGGGAGCGCTCGGCGTCACGGACGGATACGGTGCAAAGTACAATTTTACTTTCAGAAACGCTTTTGAACTGCTTACAAGTCCCGGCCAGTTCTATTTCAATAAAGCAACCCATACGCTCTATTATTACAGCCGGGGCGAGAACATGAACACCGCCACGGTCATCGCACCCGTCAGCGAAGGACTGCTGCAAATCTACGGAGCGTCAACCGCAAACCGTATTGTGAACCTGCAGTTTTACGGCATAACTTTCATGCACGACCACTGTTCGCTGTTCGATGTCGCGGGTTCAAAAGGGTTCGTCGGGTCGCAGAGCTCGGCGGTCTTCTACAAGTTCCGCTCCGACGGCGACCATAACGCGGCCTATTTCACCAACGAGGATTTGCCGCAGGCAACGATTGACGTCAGGAACTGCGACTCGCTGCGCATCGAGCGGTGCCGGTTCCTGCAATGCAACAACGTGATAGCGGTCAATCTGGAAAATGACGTGATCAACAGCACGGTCATCGGCAATGTCTTTAAGGACCTGGCCGGCAACATGGTGAACATCGCGCACCCGCAGCACTACAAAATCGGCGACGGGCCGAAATTCCCGTCCGGAATCGAAGGCGTGTGTCAGAACAATGTCGTGAAGGACAATTTCGCACGGAACCTCTCGTCGGATTTTTTGCGGGTCGAGGGCATTACGGGCTACCATATCGAAGGACTGGAGATTTCGCATAATGACCTGAGCCATATGCCTTACGGCGCGATCGCGATAGGATGGTATTGGGGGGCTTCGGGATCAATCCCGCCGTCGACAGTGATGAACAACATCACCATCAGCTATAATAAGGTCGGGAACGATCACCTGGTATTGCATGATGGCGGGACGATTTACGTGATGAATTCCTCGCCCAATTCCCAAATAGTAAGGAACTACACGATCAATGGGGCCATGGCGATAATGCCTGACGAAGGATCGGGCCTCTGGGCAATCAACAACAATGTCGTGGACAAGGCGGCCGGTTTCTGGCTGTATCTCTGGAGCAACACCATCCACAATATCGTCACGGACAATAACTATACCAACCAGCCAAGTTACCAGAACAACGGCATCAATTGCCCCGTGACAAATACGCATAACGAAAGCGGAAACCCCTGGTCGGCCGCGGCCCAGGCCATTATCAACGCCGCGGGTATTGAACCTGCCTACCAAAACATTATGAGTGACACGCTGGCGCCGCAGTCTTGCCCGACGATTGTGGTGGTGAACACAAAATATTTTGCCGCGACCGATAATTTTTCCGTCCGGCTTCTTGGGGACCGTATCATGTTCCCGTCAGAATTTGTTGGTAAAACTTTTTCCCTTGAAATCCTCGATCTTCAGGGCCGGCTCGCCAAGAAAATAGTTTTTGACAGGAGCCATCCGGCAACGCAAGCTGAACGAATTGATTTGAGAAGGGGGCCTTTCCTGATCAAGTGCAGTATGGACAATCATGTTACAATCTGTAAAGTTGTTACTATCAAGTAACTGATAGGGATATTCCTTTTTTCGTGAGCTAGCGGGCGTTTCCTTATAGGAAATTATAGGGTAAAAGGACGCAGCATTTCACGATTTTTTTTGAACTTACCTTGATGTGATGGACTAACGGATAAGTGACTTTTAGAACGGTGTGCATTTGCGCGGCCTATTGCTTGACCTACAGGATTTAAGATTTGCTATTTGCGGAAAGAATACATAATTTGTGAAGTGTGGAACCATAGGCCTACCAGGACAAGTAAGGAAATGGTGGTTGTAAGGGTCAAGGCTGCTGCAAGACGGCCTATTAACATACCTAAAAGTGAATTCAGTGACGCCACAACAGGTTCAGGAATAGGAAAAGATAATCGCTATGAAAATGAAAATTAAAAATATTCACATCATTATTAATCCCGCCTCCGGAAAAGGAGAATCTATCCTGCCTGTTATCAATACAGCCATGAAAGAAGCCGGCATCAAGTGGGAAGTATTTGTTACCCATCAAGCGGGGGATGCGATCCGGTTTGCAAAGGCTGCCGTCAAACAAGGAATCGATGCCCTCGCTGTTTACGGCGGCGACGGCACACTCATGGAAGCAATCAGCGGCCTGATGGGATCAGAGGTTCCTTTGGCTATTTTACCGGGAGGATCGGCGAATGTCCTGGCAACTGAACTTGGCATACCCAACGACCTGAAAGAAGCCTGTATGCTCCTGAGCCACGGTCCGTTACAGACGAAAGCCGTTGATGTGGGGCAGTTCGATAAGCGTTATTTTATTGTAGGAATAAGCCTTGGTTTTGCATCGGATGTCGTCAAAGGCGCGGATCGCGAGACCAAAAACAAAATTGGCATCTTTGCCTATCTTTTTTCAGCGGCAGCGGCATTTAAGAAAACTAAAAAAGCCGTCTACCATCTCATAATCGACGGACAAGAACACAAAGTCCAAGGGTTAACATGTATTATTGCTAATACAGGAAATCTCTGGTTTAGCAAGATATCTTTCAAAAAGCAAATCGATGTCAGCGATGGGTTCCTGGATGTTATTGTCGTGCGAAAAGCGAATCTCAATCTGTTCAAGTTCTTGGTTGTCACCTTAATTAAATGGGAACGTCAGGACAATTTCGAACTCGTGGAGCACTGGCAAGGCAAAGATATCAGTGTTTCCTCAAGCCACAAACAAACGTTTCAATGTGATGGCGAGGTTTTGGAAAAGATTCCTCTTCATATCAAGATCATCCCGGCGGCGATCAAGGTTTTGGTTCCCCCCAAAAAAGATCAAGTCAATGGATAAACGTCTGCTGGCATCATCATCGTTCGACCTCTAAAATCCCCGTCCTCCCTACCTCCTCATTCCCTCTCTCCATCTTGATTTTCCAAACATATATCCCTATCGGCACCTTAACATTTCCAGCGTCCGTCAAGTTCAGTCGCACCGTATTACCAGCGTTGACAAGGAGGCGCACGGAACCGTATACTCTCAAGTGAGGCAGGCCGTCGAAAAGTTGCAGGCGCGGGGACAGAGCGGGAAAACAGTATTGGTATATAGGCGAAACACGACCCCGCGCGTTGCGCTGCCGACGAAGCCTGGAGAGGAGAGGCTTTAAAATGCCGGAAATGTTATAACTGCAGGTGAAGTATAAATCAGTTCGATAACCTAAATGGAGGAAGTATGATGAATGTAAAAAGAATTGTTGAACGTGCCCGTGAGATTCTAAAAAAAGAAGACCCTTCTCAGCTGTTCACAAAAAATACGGCACGGGTGGCAATCGTCCTGCTGTTTGCAAGTACCTTGTTTGCTCAATTCAATCCTTTATTTGCCCAAATTCCAAATAGTGGATTTGAAACATGGGGAAATTATAGAGATGACTACACCGGTTTCGTTTATGAAAAACCTAATTTCTGGGGTGGTTCGTTGCCAAGAGGGATTGTACGTTCTTTTTCTATTACGAAAAATCCTGAAAGCTATCCGGTTGGAACAGGCCAATATTCTATGAAAATTCAATCTGATTCGGCTAATGGAGTAGCAGGTGTTGCAGGTACTGATGACGATTCAAAATTTGGCCACGCAGGTGACACGCTAATTTCATTGCCGACTGACTCTGGGGCTCCAGTGAACGGGAAATTCCCGCCTTCTTTTGCAATTAACAAGAAGCCAACGTCATTGTATTTTTATTGCAAATGGTTATCGTACGATAACGATACAATAATTTGTCTAGTGTATATTTATAAAGATAGTACTATAATTGGCTCTGGTGCCTGGGGAACGAGAGGGGACACCTCTGATTGGACAGCAAAGAAAATAACCTTGAAGTATACAGACTCGGTGACGGTGCCCGATTCGGCTACAATATTTTTTATGACTGGAGTACACATTCAACATTCCCAATCATACCTAATTGTTGATAATTTGAGTTTTGACACTCTTATTACTTCTGGTACAGCAGCTCGGAATCCACGGAGCCCTCATCCTGGTTCTAACATTGTAAAGCTGTTTAATCCTGTATCCTCGGAAGTTTCTTTTACGCTGCCTTTCAATTCATACGTATCGCTCAAGGTATTTGACTTGCGCGGACGTGAAGTAGCCACGCTCGTGAACAACGAATTGATGTCAGCGGGTACGTATACGAAGCGGTGGAATTCCAGCGCGACTTCGAGTGGCCTTTATTTGTATCGCTTGCAGGCAGGGTCATCTACAGTAACAGCAAAGGCGTTGCGATAAACACGACATTCTCGAATATTTGTTAAACCCGATCAAGTGCCCGAATGGTGCGGTGGCGAAGAGATGGTCTTCTCGCTCATCGAGGAAGAACCGCTGATTGAGAAAATCCAGCGGCACTCCGGTTTACTGATAGGGATTTTCTTTTTCGTGTGCGGGTGGGCGTAACGTATGCCTAACAACGCCGTCAAGCCATGACCGGCCGAAATCGTAACGCGGTCGTAGTCCGGCATATTAACTCAGTCGTTTGCTGGCATCCTCATCGTTCTACCTCTAAAATCCCCGTCCTCCCCACCTCCTCATTCCTTCTCTCCAGCTTGATTTTCCATACATACGCCCCTATCGGCACCCTTACATTTCCCTTGTCCGTCATGTCCCACCTGACAACATTGCCATTCGAGAACAGCTTCTTTATCAACTTTCCGTTGACGCTGTAAATCCCGATCGTCAATCTTCTCGTATCGTTATTGTCGTTCGTTGCAACAAACGATATTGTCCTGCTACCCATCCCTTTAATAATTGCGAAAGACGCTCCTGGCTGACTGCAATGTGATTTATCGACCACTCCCGTGACTGTACCGCCCGGCATGCTCATTCTGGCCAGTATCTCTCCATACGACGTTCCATCAGGCGCGATATGGATGGTTTCATTCACCGATGTCGCCAATGTTATTTCACTGCCGGTCACGGTTCCTGAATCAATCCCATTCCTGTAAATCCTCAGCGCCTGGCCAGTCCATGGGTTTACAAAAGTGCAGCTTCTTCCCATGGTGCTGATTATCCGCACATACTGCACCGCGTTTTTTTCCATATCGCTTGAAACAAGGAACCCGCCGTAGGTGAGCAAATCCCCGAATTTTGCATACGTGCTTACCGGCCAGTCGGGAAACAATCGTAACTTGTTCTGAAACGATTGTATGAACATTTCGCAAATTGTTGACGGTACGGTATTGAAATTTTCAATGCCGCCGCCGCCCGTATGGATATGCATGTTCGGATAGGCATTGTTCGATACCCATGAACTTAATTGGGTCAAAATCGTATTCGGATCATATCCGACCCGGGCCGCGGCCGGTTAGAATGTGGGTGTCGCATTCCCATCATTCCAGCGCACCATCTGGCCAACCATGTTTTTGGCAATCTGAAGCAGGCCGGAATCGCTTCCCAAGCCGATCTGGCTGCCCGGATAAATGTGCTGGGTCCCGATGGCGTTGCCGCCGTTCCAATCCAGCCCGACTTCAGTATACCTGAATACCGTTTGTCCATTCCTGGTAAATGTCGGAAATGCGCTCAGCTTGCCCAGCCTGTCCTGCCAAATTGCGCGGTTGGAAGCGTCCAGATTGAGGTCCGTACTGATGTCGATGCAGGCTTGCAGCAAAAAGCGCACCAGCCCGAGCGACATGATGCCGTTTGTTTGCGGATTGGCATTCCCCTCGTGCTGGGCGTCATTGAGGATGACGTACCTGCTCCCGTCCCAATTCAGATAGTTCTGCCAGAATATACCCATCTGTTTGAGGGTATTGTAGATTTTGTTTGCATACGTCAAGTCGCGGGTATAATAGTAATGCATGATCATGTCGGTTGCCGCAAAAGCGCCCGGGGACTTCTGGTTCCAGGTATTTTGGTCTCCGCTTCCGTTCGGTAAAGGGCCGATATGCACCCGGTAAAAGGCCCCGGTCCAGCCATTGGCCGTTGCTTCCGCCTGGGCATTTGGCACCCAGTCGATCACGGGCTTGTCGTAGCTGTCCGCCAGTTCGGGATGGTTGGTCGGCATTGCCATATAAAACGGCGCTTCGTAATCATAATTCAAGGTGTAGTCGCTGTTCCATGCCGGATTTTCCATTACCCAATTTGCCCATAATCCGGGGGCGGCTTCGTTCGTCCTTGAACAACATGCCAAAAGATACAGTGACCCGTAAAATTCCTTTTCGATGGTCTTATTGGGGATTTCTATAAAGGACCTGCTGTAGAAATTGTTCCACCAGGCGTGGTGGGCACTGCTTACGGCATCGATATCCGGCGGTGTTTTCGAGCTGATGCTGCCGACCGCCTGACTCTGATAGCTTGCGCTATCGTAATTACTCATGATACAGGTCACAAGGGAATAGGTGTTTCCGGGCGATAGAGTAAAATTCAGGATATTGTTACCGATCGTCCCCGTGGTCCCAATCACTCGTGTTGCGACCCTTACCTTGCGCGTGGCATATCCGCCCACCGAACCGACATTGTCCGCCGCGACATCGATATAGAGCACGTCTCCGGATGAACCCGTAGTGCTGCCATAGGTATTTTGATTGCCCACGGCCAACGAAACCGCTACACCCTTGGTCCCGGTTCCAGAGTAGGTAAATTTGGTTATAAAACTGTTTGTAACGGAGTTGTCCGCCTGTACCCAGCTTTTTGTCGTGATGGTATTGCCGGCAAGGGTAAATGTCCCGTTCACCTCGCCCAGGGGAATATCCTCTGTCATGGAGTATGAAGCGCCCGCCATACTCGGGATTGCCAAAGACAGCCTGGCCATTGCCCTTACCGATCTGTCATTCAGCGACCAGAACTCGTTTTTCCCTAAAATAAATGTCATTGCATCAATATTGTTCATGACCGCTACACCGACATCTCCATTTCCCAGAAGCGGAGCATCGGTGGTCTCATTGGTATTGCTCTGCGCCGGGGCAGCAGTAAATGTCCCTTTGTATTGGCCCACAATGCGAAGAGCATGAGCCGAGGTTGTTGGATCGGCATTGACAATTCCAACTGAATAAAGAATGCTTGCAAAAAAGCAGGCCCAAACTGACGCGGCGAACGACCTCGATAAATACGGTGCATTTTTCATAAAGACAACCTTTGTTCAGTCGTTAGGAGGGGAAATTGGTGGGTGGTTTTTTTGCCAGATTTAATCAAATATTTTTTTACCATAAATATCATCTTTAACAGATATGACCTTTCTTGTCAATCCCTCAACAACCTAACCGCTATACCGCCGCTCCTGTTGACAGTGTTTGCGCCAAGGAAATTGTAGAGGCAGAAGAGGTACCGGTAGCCTGCATTGGACGCATCGCCCGAAGCGCTCCACCAGTAACCGAAACTGCCCTGGCCGCCGAATGCGCCGTTGAGGTCGCGTTGACCGCCTGGAAGGGCAGAAAAACCGCTTCTGTCGTTCTTTGTCAAGTCGCAGCCGATTGCTCCCGCGATTGAATCTGGGGACCAATCAGTCTCTGCCGTCAAGGATTTGCCCACCTTGTTGCCCGAAGTTGATCCGTCCCAATTGTAACCTTTGGAGATCAGGTAGTCCTGCAAAGCGTCCCACTCCGCATCGGTCGGCAGATGCCAGCCCGCTACCGCTATCTTCTTGGGATTCGTAGGACTTACAACATACCCGTTGTAGAGCGCTCCAAATTTCTTGATGCTGGCGGCATTGGCCGTATTGTTGTAATAACAGAATTTCGGCGTTGTCGCATTCCACCAGCCCGGGCCGGTGGTATCAAACGGAATCGGCGTGCCGTCGTTATACTTTGTCACTCGCAAATTTTCCGCCATCCATTCCTGAGTCCCTATCTTCACGGTCTGATACACATTCCCATCCGCATCCGTTACCGTTCCCGCGCTGGCAATCATCGTTATTGTTATTCCGCTTGTGTCAACATTGCCTACGGCCACCCGATAATTCAAATACCCGGTTTTCGTTACGGCTACAACATCAATTGTTTGAGCAGTTGCAGCCGCGCTCATTGCTTGTTTCGCCAAAGGAATTGATGAAGGCCCTTGAGAGGACGCTGCACTTCCGAATGACACTTTGCCCATTGAATTGCCTTTGAGCACTAGTTCCCTGCTACCCAATTTCACCCTGTACAAATAAATCCCCGCACCGCGATACGAGAGTGCAATGCCATGGGTTCCTGCATCCAAAGACCTTCGCACCGTCGAAAGCGTTTTGCCGGCAAGGTCAAGCGTCGTGATCTCTACCGCCGCTTTTTCCGCAACATTCACCCATAATAAACCGTTATGAATTGATGCGAACGGAGTATTCCCCAGCGACAGATTGTTTTTCCCGGGAAGAACGGCAGTGCCCAGCGTAAGAGTAAATCGTCCGTCAGTTCCGGTAGTTGCTGTTTGTCCACCTTTTTCAAGCTGCACAGTGGCATTGGGAATCGGCTTGCCGGCGGTGTCTGTTACTATTCCGCTTATCGTCGTGGGGTATTGCGGGTTTGGACTGTCGGGAACCGGGATTGGTACCGGCACAGATGAGAAAGCATCGGTGAGATATTTTACTGCGTCTACACCATCGACATTCATTTCCCCGTTCAGGTCGTGACCCACATTGGGCACGACAGTATAGACATAGGGAATACGGTTGTTCCTGCACGAATCAGCCAGCTCTTTGTTGTAGGGCACAAGGCCGAAATCGATTGCGCCTACGCTGATATACACTCGCATTCCCGCGCTGAGTGCGGCAGCGTTTTTTACGACGTTAACGTGGGGGTCATCGGCCGGACTATAGCCGGTAAAAACCGGATGGCTGTTGAAATAGGGGCCCCCGGCCGAAAACGGACCGGCGGCGCAGAAGAGCTGCGGATACTTGAATGCGAAATGAAACGTCCCGTAACCTCCCATTGACATACCGGATATTGCGCGCGATTTTCTGTCGCTTTGGGTCCGGTACGTGCTGTCGATATGCGGAATGAACTCTTTGATGAAATAGGAATCGGGGTTACTATGTTGATCATTATAGATTATGCCGCTATCGAGGAAAAAGGCGTTCGGGCCGCAGGAGGGAAAAGCCACGATGCATTCCGGCACCTTTCCTTGCTGGATATAGGGGTGGACGAAACTGGTGACATAGTAGGTTAATTGATTCTCGTCGCCGCCGCCGCCATGAAGAAAGTAAATGACGGGATACCTTTTAGTGGTTGAGGTAGTATAGCTTGGGGGCAAATAAATATTATACCACCATTGTGTGTTGCCCATGTATTTGCTGAAATGTGAGGCGTGAACGATATTCGCGCTCTGGGCGTGAATGCGTTGTTGCATGGCCGGCATGAGAATGAAAAGAAACGCTAATGAAATTATTGAGCTTTTTCGCATAGCAAAACCTCCTCTTTCTTGCTATCCCTGACGCCAATATTATTTTGTCAACATCGTTTTCTGTGTCGCGGATGTCTCGCCGCCGATATCATTCGTTCACTTGACTTCCAGCAATAATGCCTTCCTATCCTCCAGACATCTCTTTGTCACCGTAACATTACCTGCCGAATCCTTGGTCTTTACAAAGTATATCCCTGGGGGATTTAACGGCATTTTCCCCGTTCGCGCGACATCCGACAGCCGCGCCACGCACCGTCCGTCAATCATGTAAATGGAAACTTCGCGATTCTTCTTTGATCCAATAACCGGCATCACAGACCGCGGTGATATCCCCACGGTGCCGCCGTTTGACACAATGAACTGCTTCAGGACATTGTACGCCAGGATGTTGATCTGCCCTATCAGCCCCAGGTCACTTGTATTGCGCGCGCACTCGGCCAGTTTCTGAATCGCCTGGTACATAAGCGTGAGGGCATTGGTGAGGTCTGCGCAGGCAGCCGACTTTCCCTGCACGGTACCCGAAGCTTTCCCCACGGTGTTGTACGTCTGATATGATTTGTTGATGTCGATGAGTGCCTGGACATACAGTACCCTGAAATCAAGCCTGTTGATGAGCAGATCAAGCCAGTATTGCTGCGGCGCGGTAAGCTGCGGCCGCAGGCTCTTGAGCGAAGCTGAAAACGCCTGGTCGCGCACGATGAGCGCCTGCTGCTTGGTGATCAGCGTCTGGCACTCGGAGACGATGGTGCTCCAGGCGCCCGAATTGAGATCGGTTGCGTATTGCGAAAGCTGCAATGGACACCAGCCTTCCGAAATGTTCATATCACGGTAATCACCCGTGGTCGCGGCGGGAATGGACGCCTCGACGCTGTCGTTGACGTGATAGAAATTCGCCATGGTGGAAAGTGCCTGCGAACCGTAGAGCATCCGGCAGTAGTCGCTGTAGAACTGGGCTCCTGTGAGCGCCGGGTTCCATGCAAATTCGGCAAGGTACTTGATGTTGTGTTCTACGCCCGATTGTTTCCATCCGTCTAGCGTCACACATTCCACGCTGTTAGTCACGCAGCTCTTGTACATGCTCTCTTGTTTCATCACCCTGAACTCCGGAAACCACACCAAGCCGTCGTATTCCCACCAATCGGTCATCCACCCGCGGCGGCCGTTCTTCGCGAACGTGTAATCATTGGTCGCCTCGCTGATGCCGCCGCGCGTGTCCCACGAATTCATATCATGGAATATGATTTCCTTGGGACAGTCCCGGTCATAACCGTTGAACATCTCAGACATGTCCCAGCCGCCTGTTGCGATCCTGCTTCGTTCCGCGGATGTCAATTTGTTCACGGTCTGCAGAAAAAGGTATCCGTAATCGATGTCGCCTTTCTTGTTCGCGTCCGTTACCCAGTACGAGTACTGGTTCCGCATCGCGGTGGCGGACGCATCGTTGGTGACGGTCTTCCACAGGGCGCCGCCTGCCTCTGCCTGCCACATCCAGTAGTAATCGGAGTTCGGATAGATCTGGGCAAGGCGCCGGTAGCGGTCCACTTCCAGGTCCGCGTTATGCGCGTTGAGAGGGTCAGGCATGGCGTCCCAGCCGCGCGTGCTCGTCATGGTAAACGTGCCGCCGCGCGGCTGCATCAGGCAGAAGCCGGCAACCGTACCAACTCCTCTGCCGTGCGCGTAGTCGATCACCCTGCGAAGCATCGCCTGACACGAATCGCTCTGTACCTTGGCGCCCTTGCCCTGGTTCTGGTACCACTGGCGGGTTCCGAAGGTTGTCATGGAGCCGAACGCGCTGCTGCCGACCATCTGGCCCGGCTGAAAGGAATTCTGCCAGTCTGCGACATGGTCCGAGGTCGCGCTTGACCCATCGGAACAGGTCTCATTGTAATAGGCCATGCCGGGATAGAAATGGAATTCGATGAAATTCATGCGCAGGCGCACCATGCGGTCGATGAACAGCCTGAAGTCTTCTTCATTCCAGCCGGACATGCCGCAAAGAAAATTGTCCCACGGGAACAGCCCGCAATATTTGAATGCCGGCGATGCGCTTATGGACAGGCTCTTAACCGCAAATGCCGTCTGCTGAGGAAGAATTTCCCCGGAAATCAAAAAATACGCTCCGTATTGCTGCAATAAATCGTACACGCCGTGGGAAATCCCGCTATCGGTGGCGGAAGCAAGGTAGATGGTGCTTCCGATAGTTTTGATCGTGTATCCCAGGGATGCGTATTTCGCAGTGGGCAAAATGATGTCTCCTGAGGCGATCCTCTGCGCGATGAGCATGTTGTTCTGCGGCGTACCGACTACAATGTCAAAGACCGTTCCAGAGCCGGTTGTGTCGATGGCGTCGGAAAACATTTTTGACATGAACGACACTGCGTCGGCAATCACATAAGACTCAATCGCGGTTTTGGGAGATCCTGTCTTGATCCTGATTGTTGCCTGCAGCGGGACGACAATGGCCATCAATAAAATGAAAACAACCGCTTCTGCATGATGGATTCGTCTTGAAAGGTACTTCATGGGGTATCATTCTTGACATATGCCAATTAGGTTTTGATTCGATCCGAAGGAACGTACAATGATAATCTAAGAAATGAGGAAGAAACGGGCGAGGAATGATTGTGCAGTTTGTTCAATAGGATTATATATTATTAAATTGTGGTCGCGAAAAGGCGGGATCAACCATTCATCCTGTTCTTCTTGGGCTGGTCTCCACGTTTCTGATCGAGTATAGTTTCCCACCCCATTATTTTTGCCCCTCTGCGGCGACCTTTGAAAGTCCCTGATGAGGGATGGAATCGGTGCGGCTTTCCAAGGCAGCCGAACTCGGTTTCTACCTTCCAAAATTAATTCATTAATATATTACTAAATTCATTTAAATAATTAAACACCGGCCGCTTGGTGCAGATTTTATGGGTAAATTGTTTATACACCAGTGACGAAAGAGCAGCATTTAATCGCGCAAATTAGAGCAAAGGGGAGGTTCGTTACCATGAATGGAATCAAAAACTTGAACAAATCCAAAGGTTGTTACCAATCGCCACTGCTCGGGTGTTTTTTAGGACAGTGTTTGCTTTTTGTCATGGGAGCAAATGCCGCCCAGACCGTTGGCGCGACAACCCCGTTCACGGTCATCGAAGGCGAGGCTGGAACGCTTGGCGGTGGGGCAAGTGTTCGCAAGCTGCAAACCATACCTGCTAATGCCGTATCAAGCCCTGAGCTGGAGGCCTCGGGCAGGGCCTTTGTCCAGCTTACCGCGACCGGCCAGTCCGTATCGTGGGTCAATCCGGTTGACAGCGACAACACGATCAACATACGCGAATGCATCCCCGATTCGCCTGCCGGCGGCGGCATCGACGCCACTCTGGATCTGTACATCAACGGGATTCTGCGCCAGGCGATTCCTCTCACGTCACGGCAAACCTGGGTATACGAGGGCAACAACGGCAATGCCAACGGCATGAGCCAGGACCCTGCAACCGGCGGCCCGCATGTGTTTTACGATGAATCCCGCACTTTTATCACAGGCACGGCGCTCAAGGTCGGCGACACGATCATGCTCAAAAAGGACGCGGCAAACACGGCTTCGTTCTATTACATCGATTGCGTTGATCTCGAATCGACGGCACCCAAGGCACGGCCTGCCAACTCGCTCTCGGTTGCGGATTACGGCGCAACAGGGACCGGTACCGCAAATGTCAATAACGCGTTCAATTCATGCTGCAATGCCGCGAAATCACAGGGCAAGACCGTATGGGTTCCTCCCGGCATATACTACATGACAAATTGGAGCCCAAATGGCGTAACGGTCATCGGGGCTGGAATGTGGTGTTCCACACTGTACTTTACAATGGGTCAGATTCAGTCGAATTCGTGCAGTTTTTCGGATCTCTGCGTTGACGCGGTGACGGTGCAGCGCGACCAGGGCATGGGAGGCGTCAACACGAGCGGCTCGAATTATGTGATTGACCGTGTCTGGGCCATTCACGGGTGCTGGGCAGGGTTCTGGTGCTGCGGGACAAACGTCACGCTCCAGAACAGCCGCTCGTCCATATGCTGGGGCGACGGTCTTAACATGAATAACGGCACCGGCGGCGGCGGCACGGGAAACAACCTTCTCGCGCAAAACAACTTTACACGCGGATGCGGGGACGATGGCGTCACGGTTTATTCAGTCTCGTACTCGCCGGAAGTAAACGGCGCTGTTTTGCGAAACAACACCACGGTCGCCATGTGGTGGGCAAATGGCCTGCGCATCGCAGGCGGCAGAAACGTGCGTGCGGAAAACAACCTGCTCCTTGACGATGTCAAAGAGGCGGGTTTGTTCATCGGCATTTACGGATCAGACGGCAGTAACCTGGATTCCTCCGTGATCACCGGCAACGTCGTCGTGCGGGCGGGCGGGTACCGCAATTCCGCGGGCATATGCGTCAACGGCATGCCGGGCGGCAAATTGGTCAATACGATCATTTCCAACAATACGGTCAAGGACGCGCAATTTTACGGCATGGTCGTGGGCAGCGACCTTGAAACCATTACCATGAGAAACAATATCATCGACCATCCTGCGCAAACAGCGCTCTGGATACAGGGAGGAGCAAAGGGTTCGGCAAACATCGACTCATGCCAGCTCATCAACCGCATAGCAAGACAGCTTGCTTTCAGGAACGATGCGCCGTCCACATTTACCGTCACGTGGGGCCAGCACAACTACGGCATGCCCGATACCCTGCCGGTCACGGCTGCAAATACGCCGCTCCCGTTCTCAAAGGCGAACGAAGAAGTGTCGATCATTCAGTCGCATCATGCCCTGATCATTCACAGTAATGGGCAAAGCGCACATGGCATTGTCCGGGCATCGATATACGATCCGTCAGGACGACTGGTCTGGAGCGGCCGAAGCCAGGGAGCAAACGAGATCACGTGCCCTGTACGCGATTTCGGCAACGGGGCCTATGTCATGAGAGTCACCGCAGGCGACGCCGGGAATGAATCCCGGTCAGTCATGGTGCGCACCCTTGTTGTGTCAAATCTTAAATAGCAAGTAACACGGAGGTGGCATGTCGTTAGGAAGGGTTTTAACGGCAGGTTTACTGATCGCGTGCTTCGCCGCAGTCATCGGCGCAGCGGAAATCTACGTTTCTCCGGCAGGCAACGATGCCGCGAGCGGGACAATCGACGCGCCGCTTGCAACGCTTGCCGCGGCCCGGGACAAAGCGGATGCTCTCAAGACGGGCAATACGCCGGTCACGGTTTATCTTCGCGGCGGAACATACTATTTGAATGCGCCGGTCGTGTTCGGGCCCGCCAATTCCGGTTCCCCGTCTGCGCCCATTGTCTACACCGCGTTTGCGTCCGAGGTTCCGGTCATCAGCGGCGGCATCAAATTGTCCGATTCTCTCACCTGGACCGTATCGTCCGGCAACATCATGGTGACCACGATCGCTGCCGGCCTCAAGGTTGACCAGCTTTTCCTTAACGGCAAGCGCCAGATCATGGCGCGGTACCCGAACTTCGATTCCACCAAGGTCATTCTTGACGGATATGATGCGAATTGCCTCAGCACAACCCGCGTCGCCACCTGGAAAAACCCGGCGGAAGGACCGGGATACATCCGAGCGCTTCATCCGAACCAATGGGGCGGCGAATCGTATACCATAACGGGGAAAAACAGCGACAACACGTTGACCACGGTGTGGGCCGGGGACAACAACAATGGCAATACCATGCATCCGACATACCGCATGGTCGAGAATATCTTCGAGGAACTGGACGCCCCCGGTGAGTGGTTTTACCGCAAAGCAACAGGCCAGCTCTTTTTCTACCCTCCCGCGGGAACCACGCTGAAAACAGCAAAGATCGAGCTGGCGTCACAGGACGAGCTTATCAGAATCGTCGGGACGTCCGGAAGCAAGGTTTCCTGGCTCAGCTTCAACGGATTGACATTTACGCATACGTACCGCACGTTGTTCAGCAAGCCGTATGTGTCGATTTTGAGGAGCGATTGGCACATTGCCGTTACCGGCGCGGTTTTCATGCAGAATTCGGAAAATATCAGGGTGCAGAATTGCCTTTTCGATCAAATCGGCGGCAATGGCATTTTCATGAGCGCCTATAACCGCTTTAATGTCGTGTACAACAACACGTTTATCGACGCCGGTGCCTCATGTGTCAATTTGATCGGCGACACCAGCTCCGTGCGCTGCCCTTCCAACTGGTCAGGCTCCCCCGCATGTACGGACCATACGCCCGGCCCGCGCTCCGACGCCTACCCGGCTTTCATCACGGTTGCAAACAACATGATGAATCATTTCGGCAGGTTCGAGAAACAAACCTCAGGCGTCAATCTGGGAATTACGGAATGCGATACCATTCTTCACAACACCATCCATGATTGTCCGAGGGCAGCCATAAACATAAACACGGGGCGGTTCGGCGGGCATGAGATTGCCAACAACTGGGTTTACAATACGGTTCTGGAAACCGAAGACCACGGTCCGTTCAATTCCTGGGGCCGCGACCGTAATCTGGACTTCAAGGACGATACGTCAGCCACGCAGCTCGATGCGTGGAAGACCACGGTCATTCACAACAACCGGTGGGAAGTGCGGCAGGGCCTGTTCGGACTTGACCTCGACGACCAGTCGTCAAACTACCTTCTGTACAACAATCTGGTTTTCGGCAGCGGTCTTAAACTGCAATGGAGCAGGCATGAGACCTATTACAACAATATCCTTGTCAATGGCGCCAACACGACCATAACAAATCCGTGGTGGGGCTCAAAAGACTATGTGACCCGCAATATTTTTACCAGCGGTTCGCCCTATTGGTGCAACTTCTTCACCGGCATAACAAACGCGACATTCGTGGCCGACACCATCAAATCGCATCTCGGGCTTCTCGATTCCAATCTGTTTGCCAGCGGCGTCTCAAGTATATCCACGGAAGCGGGAAGCGTATCGTTGCCGACGTGGCACGCTCAAGGACTTGATGTGCACTCAGTCACGGGCGATCCGATGTTTGTCAACGTCAATCAAACCTGGCCGGGGTATGGTCCAAAGGGGAACTACCAGGTCCAATCCGGATCACCAGCCTTGACAATAGGTTTCAACAATTTCCCCATGGACTCTTTCGGCGTCATGACTGTTTCCGGCAGTGACATCATAGGCCGCGCGATTGACCATGCTTCGGCCGGGCTCGGGGAAGTCCACGATATGATCCGGTATCAGTCGCGCAGGCTCATCGTGTCGGCTTCCGGCGAGTTCACAGTAACGGTGGTCAATGCTCTGGGCAGGACCCTGATGGTTTTGAGCGGCAGGGGAAATTCTTCTTTTGCAGTCAATCCGAAAATGATAGGAAACGGAATGTATTTCCTAAGGGTTCGGACATCGGGCCGGGTACTGACGAAAAAGATCCTGATAAACTGAAACGACGCGAACGTACATCATATTATATCCCAGATATCTGTAGATATCCTTTCACATATCCCTAGTTGGGGATTCCAGCGGCAACCATGATGAAAAGATGCTTTCTCGCTAAAGACCGTTCACAAATGTCTGATGTTTTCATGGCGAATCCATTTCCATTGAATGAAGCCATATTCCTCACTGCGCTATCCTGACTTTCACGACATACACGCCGCTCTTAAGCCCGAGCTCCTTGCGCAGGTCAATGACGTTGTTCTTTGTCGTCTTCATGGCAACCAGTTTTCCTCTCAGATCATAAAGAATGACCGATTTTGAAACATCCCCAAAGGATCCGTCGAAAACAACGCGGCCGTTTGCCGTCTTGAGGGTCTGGCTTTGCCGCACGAACCGCGATGCATCGTCTGCATGGCCCGGGCGCATCCCAACCGGCGAGCATGAAACCTGGGCGCCCGTAAAAACAAGTTGACAATCGGGCGTTGTCGTCTTCGCTTCGCCAACGCCGTGATTGCTTTTCACATACACGACGTTGAAGACCTTTTTCTGGTCCATACCGGTGAAGCTGCCGGTCCGGGCGCCGATGATCACGTTCTGCGGATTGTCGACATAGGTAATCGGGATTGTCGCTGATTTTCCCTGTTCATAATTGTAATTATCATTCTCGTCTTCGTACAGGGTGAAGCTTCCGTCGGCACCGGGATAAACCCGGAGTTCGATGGTATCCGCCGGTTTCTCGGTAGCATATTGCAGCTCCGGCCCCATCGGAATAATTGAACCTGCGCGAACGTATAATGGTATTGTCTGGAGCGGTGCCGTGGCGGTAATCGTCGTTCCGCCGACCACCTGCGTCCCGGTCCAAAAGTCGCACCATTTCCCTGCGGGCAAATAGACCTGGCGCGAGGCCGAGCCCGGCGTTGTAACGGGGTTGACCATGATGGCCGGTCCGAACATGTACTGGCTGGAAATGTTCCGTACAGCGGGATCAGACTGAAAATCCATGACCAGACCGCGCATTATCGTGTAGCCTTGATTGGTCACCATTGACGCGAGAGAATAGATGTACGGCAGGAGCCTGTATCGAAGATTCAGGTAGTTGGTCAGGATCGGCACGGCCGTCGCGCTGTACCTCCAAGGCTCCTTGTCGCCGCAGCCATGCACACGGAACATCGGGCAAAAAGCGCCGAATTGGAACCATCGGACCATTTTCTCGGAGTCGCAATTTGTCCAGTAGCCGCCGATGTCATCACACCAATAGGGTATTCCCGACATGCAGAAATTGAGTCCGCCCGGTATTTCCCTTCTGAATGTTGACCATGCGGAATCTATGTCGCCGGACCACACCGTTGCCGCCGCGTGCTGCTGACCGGCCCAGGCAGACCGGGTCAGCGTAAATACCCTGCGGCCGCCGCCGGAGTACGTTCGTTGGCCCTGGTAGGTTGTCCTGCACTGCACTGATGAATATGCCGGACAGCGCCAGTCAAGGTTCTGGTACATTGACCCTTCTGTTGCATCATGCCAGAAGGCGTCGAATCCCTTGGGCATGATCGCGTCTTTGATCTGCCTCCAGTATATCGAATCGCACGCCGGGTTGAAAGGATTGAAGTACTCACCGTTGAAATCGGACGCGCCGAGGCATCCGGCAGCATTCAGTTCGTTGAAATTCGCGGTCCCGGACGCGAAGGCGGGCCAGACCGACAGCATGCAATGCTCATGAAGCTTATGGATCGAATCAACCATTGCCGTTGGATTGGGATAGTTGCCGTTAAACAGATGCGAGCCGCATGAGGTCCACCAGTTCCAGTCCTGGACGATCATGTCGATGGGGAGATTTCTGTTCCTGAATTCCTTTGCTATGTTGAGGATCTCCGCCTGCGACCCGTATTGGCATTTGCTTTGAATAAAACCATAGGCCCATTTTCCGAACATCGGCGCGGTGCCGGTGACCTGCCGATAGCCGCTGATAACCGAATCAATGGCAGGCCCGTACATGAAATAGTAATCCAGAAAGGGCGAGGAGTTCGCGTGAACACTCATCACCGTATTGTTTTGCTGCCATTGAATCGACCACAGGGAATTGTCCCACAAAATGCCATAGCCCTTGCTTGAAACCGCAAACGGAACGACGTATATGGAAGAATACTGTTGAGGATACAGGGTGACATTCCGTCCGTTATAGGTGACGCTCGAATCATGTTCATACTGCCCGAGACCGTAAATGGCCTCGTTCGGCGCGATTGTAAAGGGAGTCGTGAAACCGTATGGCGCGTCGGAAAACGTTGTGTTTGCGGCCATGTCGTTTCCGCTGTTACATGCAATTGCGGAACCGGAGAGGTCTGCATACGTGATGGCTCCGCTTGACTTGTTAACCGAAAGGGCAATTGCGGAGGTCGCAATCTGCACGGCTCCGGCCGGTTCTGTAACGGTAAATGACGCCGCGTCCCACGAGGTCTTGCTCACGGCGGTAAAACTTTTTGCAGCGAACGTGCTTCCCGGTGTGCACCATACACGGATGATTTTCGGTGTGCATACCGTCATATTCATTGTGCCATTCTGCATGGTAAACTGAACAGTTTGCCCGCTCGTCGAGTAACTGACGACAGGGCCAAGTGAAGCTGCATTTATGCCGGGCCGGAAGAAGAATGCCATCCCAGCCGTAACCATGATGAAAAGATGCTTTCTCATTATAGACCGTTTGCAACTGTCTGACGTTTTCACGGCGGATCCTCTCTTTTTGAATGAAGTTTTATTCCTCACTGGAGCCTGCGCGAGCGTACGACGGAATTTTTTCCCGCGGAGCAGACGCGCGCAATTCTGCCCGATGCAATCACGGCGTTTTTCTCACCGACCGCCGATATCCGTACTGTGTATAAACCGTTTGTCAATTTTGCGCCCGCCGCATCTGCACCAGATAAATGCCGTTCTTTACTCCAAGAAACTCCTTCCCCCGAACACGCCCGCCCTTCACGGCACTCTTCCGCACCAGTCTTCCGGCAAGGTCAAACACTTCAATGTCTCCCGTGGCTCCTTGAATCTCCCGAGGAACGGCAATTGCGCCCGCATAGGTTTTCACCGCATACACCCGTGAAACCGCCACATTCGGGCCGGTTGAAACATGATTATATGACAAGGTGCCGGTGCCGGCAGTGGTGTCGCGTCCCCACACCTGAACTTCTCCCAGCTGCAGACTATTGGTTCCGCGCAGCTGCAATCGTACATATTTTCCCAGAAACCCGCCCCTTATCGCGTAGGTGCTCGGGGATCTCATGACGCCGCGTTCATAAGAACAGGTTTCCCAATTGATACCGTCCTCGCCGAACCTGATATCATAATTTGTTTCATGGTCCTGGCAGCAATCGGTTCGATTATATGCCCGAATACTGTCGATAATTTTCTCCGACCCCAAATCCACCTGCCACCAGGCCTGTGCTTCCGAATTGGTTTGGGAAACGCCGTTATTGGAAGCGACGCCGTCGGTGACGCCATCGACCGCCCGTGATGCGTTCATCCCGCCAAAGGTGCTCGATTGCGTTGCGGATTTGCCCAACGCCAAATTGGTGTTGGGTGCGCTCTTTCGTCCCACTTCACAAATAGCATTATACAGAAACATATGTACGGAGTCGACAAAGCCTCCCGGGCAGTGTTGGTTTGGAGCGGCAACCCGCGTCCCGCTTAACAATCCCACGTGTGTCAAACGCACTGAAATCGGCGTAATGCCGTAGTACGTGAAATACGGCCCCCAATGTGATGTGGGAGTGCCGGTGTCCGTTGGAACGCCCCAACCGTCCGGGGTGGATTGATACCCGGCATACGGAGGGCTAATCGTCTGGATCCAGTTTGTATCAAGCATTGCTCCTGAATTTCCAGCTGCTGCGCACACTCTGGAATTAACGCCCGGAGTGCCGCTGTTTCCTTCGATGCCGCCGAATATGTTCGTGTCAACAACCGAAGGGATTTTGGAAGGATTATCCATGAAAGCCACGTTCAGTGCTATGAAGGCACCGGAAGAGCATCCGACAATTGCGATGCGGGCCGTATCGATCCTGTACGTTGACGCATGCGCACGCATGTACCTTATGCATGCCCGCGCGTCCTGGGCCGTGACGACAAAACCGGCAGGCCAGATCTTGTGCGCCGCGTCATTCTCCACCCCCCACTTGCGGTAGTCGGGAGCAACCCCCACGTACCCGTACCTGGCCAAGGCCAAAGCCTCCTGGCCTCCGCCGGGTCCGGTACGATCTCCGCCGGTAAATCCACCCCCATACATGCACACGACGCAAGGCCTGGAGTTGCAGGTGTCGCCCGCGGGCTGGTAGATGTCGAAATAGAGGTCGACCGGAGCATTGTTGTTCAGCGGATTTGTGTTTGAACCGAATTTAACCCCCGTGGTCGTCGTGACATCGCTAAACACTTGATTTATGAAACGGCCCTTTGGAACCATACCGACATAGGCAAGCGCTGATGATGAAATCATCAGGACCCCACCAATAAGGGAAATGCAGGAGGAACGCCTCAATCTCCTTTTGATGAAAACCTTCATTTACAATGTTCCTTCTTTGACGGGCCTCCCGTGATGGACTGCTCGACCGCAAATCCGTTCCGATTGCACAGCTTCACTGAATCGGAATTCCGCTTCTGGACAGTACTTTCGTAATCGGCGTTGCCATAGGTCCATCGACGAGCGGATCACTGGCCGCCAATAACCGTAATGACTTCACAGGTGATTTACTTGCCCTTTCCATGATCGCGCAGGCGGATGATATACACGCCTTCCGAAATCCCGAGGTCCTTTCGAATGTCAACCGTTTCCTTACTGACCGTTTTTTCCACTATGCGTTTGCCGGAAAGACTGAAAACCGCAAGCGAGTATTCCTTTTTGTCTCCTGCCCGTTGAATGACAAAACGATTACCAGCGGCCAGCATTGTGCGCACCGATACAGTCGGCGCGGTCATGGAAAGGGGTGTTTTGACCGATACCCGAGGCGCCTTGCCCTGCCCGACGCCCAAACTCAGTGACCCCATCGTCTTGACTGAATAGTTTGCGGTTCCTGTTAACTGGGCAAACGTATAACTGTCTAACCTTTTAGCCGTCCGCTCGACTACATAGATCCCTGCGGGAGCGGTATTAAAAGAGAACACGGCATTCGAGGTTGTCAGTACGATGCTGTTGTCGGAAGCTTTTCTAATTTGCACTTGCTGCGTTCCCCATGGATTTACAAAAGAAGCGGAATTCCCGGTCAGGCTTTTCACACCGATATATTTGATTTCCCCGCCCTCCTTTTCCGAACTTACCAAAAATGCTCCTTTAGCAAGCAAGGTGAATTTGCTGACAAAACTGGCGTCGCTGGGGAGTGCGGGAAACACCCTGATAGTGTCGTTATAGCTCTGGAGGAGTGATTCGTTGATGTATAGCTGGTGCAGGCCGGCAAAATCAAAGGATTGTGCGCCACCGGAACCGCCCATGCTTCCGAGACCGTTGGGATAGGTCTGACTCATCCCCAGCAGCGTCTTTATCCCATTGTAGGTATTATCTCCAAGGCCAAGCCGGGCCGCTTGCACCGCACAAGGCATTATGGGGTTTTGATAAGGAAATGGCCTACTGTTAAAGGTATTTACGGCGGTTTGATAGTCAGGATGCGAAATCCCGGTCAGGCTGTATGGCCATATGATTTCGCATGCGACATTTTCAGTATTGCTCGGATTCACCGTAGGCGGGTCGTAGGCCAGATATCTGGTTCCACCGTTATAAGCCTCAGTCTTGAACGGCACCAGACTGTCCAAAATGTTTTGCCAACGTATCCGCAAGGATGGATCTACGTTCAATGCCTTGGCCGATTGGATCGCCTGCGGAAACAACGATCGCACTGCCGCCAGATCGGTTATTGCGTTCTTCGCGCCCCAATACGTTTCGTGCACATTTGAATTCGCCATATAATATTGTTTGAGACCAGGGTCATACGATAACTTGGCAGAATAGAATTTTGCCGTTTCCCGCATAAAAGGATACGCAGTGTCTTTGAGAAAGGCCGAATCGCCGGTATAGGCGTACCGCATAAACATGTTTGTCGCGACTTCGGCGCTGGTCGAATAAATTCTGTCAACGTACGTGCTGGACGTCGTCCACCTGGCATTTCCGTCCCAACCCATAGTCTCAGGGGTCCAGGCGCCGTCGATGGAAAAATGAGACATGGTAAATGATTTGAGCGTCGCCAGGTTTCTCGAGAAAAGCCGGTAGAAGCCGGCGATTTCGTCAGCGTGGTTTGAGGCCAACATGTAATTGTAGACGTTGCGGTTGTCCCAGTACCAGTATCCGCCACTCCAGATTATTCCCATATCCGCATTGTGTTTGTAGATACCGTTTGTAAAATGAAAGGGATAATTTCCATAGGCTCCGGCAGCGATGACATAACTGCAGAAGTAGTAGAGGTTTTCAAGATAATCCGCGTCACCCGTCGAATTCGAATACTGGACAAACGATTTGGCCCAGTGGGAATGCCACCATGATGTAAAGGCGTTCAGGGTGGAAGCATATCCTGCGGTTTTTATGGCTGCCAGAAGGTTGGCTGCCTGGGTCTTGGAATCATTTCCCGGAGCGTTCTTCCTGCTGGCGCAGGCGATCCATATCGTATAGCTTGACGCGGGCGTTATCGAAAACCGGACCGTCCTTCCATCAACAACCTGGGTGGTAAAGTCCGCGCCGTCTATGGTGGCTGCAAGCGTATACCCGAACTTGTTTGCATCGGTTTGGCCCCTGTTTATCCCGGCAACGGTCGGTTCCGCGTATGAGGTAACGGTCTTCCACGTGGTGATGTCCGGAACGTCGGACATCATGGAATTCCATGTGCCGGCGGAAGTCATTTGAGTATTGGGATCCCACATTTTTATTTGAAACGAAACGGATTTTATGCCCGGCCGGCTGTCGTCAACATGAATGCCCAGAACCTCGGAATTCGGAGATCCCATTATTGTTACGGTCCGGTTGGTATCGTAGCGGGTCGTGATCAAGCCATCGTATAATGACAACGCCTGCTGAAATGTGGTATAATTGGAGTCCATTTTAGGACTTGTCGTAAGGTTCACCCATCCCTCTGAAAAGCAGGTTTGCTCCGAAGCATCCACCCCGGTGACCTGCATGGTAATTCCGTTGCTGTTCCAAACCACGGCGCCAACGCGTCCATTGCCTACTGTCAAGCCGCTTGTAGAATCGGTAATGGGTTTGTTGAAAACGATGGCATGCTTGGACAGGTAGCTTGCATAATCCACTGCCAAAACACCATTGGTTTGATCAAACGAACAGGTTGCGGCATGCGCGGAAAGGCCAATCAATAGTATAAGCAGGACGGAACAATTCGTGGGGTCCCTTATCTTTTGTAACCTGATCATTTGCGCAGGGCCTTTACACTGACGATATACGCCCCCTTCGCCGCCCCGGCATCTTTCCTCATGTCAACAAATTCCTTATTGACGGTCATTTCCTTTATGAGCCTGCCCGACAAACCATACACCGCCACGGAATAAAAATCATGATTCCCTGGGTTTTGAATGGCAACACGGTTTCCGGTCACCTTGAAGGTCTTTACCAAAGGCAATGCCCGGTTTGACCGCAGGCCAGACATTACTCCCACCGGATTCCCCTGCCCTGATCCCAGGGTCAGCGTGGTTGCATTATACGTCATTGTTTTTGCCGAGCCGTTCGGATTGGCGGTTAGTTGCGCCTGGGTATAGGTGCTCAGGAGCTTGGCTGTTCTTTCGAGCACATACACCTGGCCCGGCAACGTGGCAAACGAAACCACATTATTGGACGACGTCACAAGGATGCTGTTGTCCGATGTTTTCCGCACCTGCGCCTGCTGGCCGGTCCAGGGATTGACAATTGCAGCTTGCGCTCCGTACAGACTTTTTATTCCCACATATTTAATTTCCCCGCCCTCTTTTTCCGAGCTCACCAGAAAACCGCCTTTTGCAAGCAGGGTGAATTTGCTCACCATCGTGGCATTGTTCGGCAGGGCGGGAAACACCCGGATCGTGTCGTTGTAGCTGTGGAGCAGCGACTCGTTCATGGCCAGAAGGTGCACGCCGATAAATTCAAACACGCCGTTAGTGTTGTTTGTAAATCCGTTGGGATAGCTCTGATATGACCCAAGCATCCGCTTCATGCCGTTAAACGCCTCGTCGCCGAGCCCGATCCGCGCGGCCTGAATGGCGTCGGGAGACCAGACGTTCGAATAGGCATTCGGCCTGCTGTTATAGTTGTTCAGCACGGTAGCATAGTCCGGTGCGCCGATCCCGGTTACGCTGTACGGCCACATGAGTTCGCACACGACGTTTTCCCCGTTGCTCTGGGAGACCGTCGGCGGATCGTATGCCAGATACCTGGTCCCGCCGTTGTACGGTTCGGTCTTGAATGGAACAAGGCTGTCGTGAATGTTCTGCCATCGCGTCTGCAGGGTCGGATCTACGTTCAATGCCCTGGCCGCTTGAATCACCTGTGGAAACAGCGAGCGCACCGCGGCAAGATCGGTGATAGCGTTTTTCACTCCCCAGTAAGTTTCATGTGCGTTGGAGTTGGCCATGTAATATTGTCTGGCGGTTGCGTCATACGATAATTTCGCAGCCATGAATTTCGCGGTCTCGCGCATAGAGGGATACGCGGTGTCCCTTAAAAAAACCGAATCATTGGTATAGCAGACCCGCATGAACATATTCGACGCGACCTCGGCGCCGGTGGTGTAGATCCTGTCGGTGTAGGTGCTCGTGGTGGTCCATGTCGCGTCGCCGTCCCAGCGCATTGTTTCGGGCGTCCAGGCGCCGTCAATGGTGAAACGCGTCATGGTATACGATTTGAGTTTAGCAAGGACCCGGCTGTACAACCGGTAAAATCCCGAAAGCGCATCGGCATGGTTCGAAGCCAGAAAGGAATTGTACACGTCGCGCTGGTTCCAATACCAGTAGGCGCCGCTCCAGTGGATGCCGATGTCCGCGTTACTCTTGTACACGCCGTTGATGAAATGGAACGGATAATTTCCATAGGCCCCGGAGGCTATTATATAATCGGCAAGGTAATAGTAGTTTTCCATATAATCGGCGTCCCCGGCGGCATTCGAATACTGGACGAACGATTTTTCCCAGAAAGCATGCCACCAGTTTACATACGCGACCATGGTCGCTGTATACCCCGCGGCTTTTACTGAGGCCAGGAGGCTTGAGGCCTGGGCCGCCGAATTGTTTCCCGGAGCATTGAGCCTGCTGGCGCAGGCGATCCAAATCGTATAACTCGGCGAGGGCGTTATTTGCAGCTGGACCGTCCGGTTGTCCACCTGTCTGGTCGTGAAAGCAGCGCCTTCAACGGACGCGGCAAGCGTGTAGCCGAAATTGTTCGCGTCGGTCTGGCCGCGGCTGATTCCCGCCTCGTTCTGGTTTGCAAACGACGTGACGGTCCTCCACGTATTGACATCAGGTATATCCGACATCATGGAATTCCAGCCCCCGTTGGAAGTCATCTGGGTGTTGGGGTCCCACATGCTCACCTGAAACGTGACGGAATTGACGCCGGCGCGGCCGTCTTCAACATGGATTCCGAGCACTTCCGAATTCGGTGACCCGAAAATCGTGACGGTCCGGTTGTTATCGTACCGGGTGGTGATCGTCCCGTCGTATAAACACAAATACTGCTGAAACGTGGTGTAGTTCGAGTCCATGCCCGGAAGCGTTGACAGATTCAACCATCCCTCCGAAAAGCACGATTCTTCCGAAGCGTCCACCCCGGTCACCTGCATGGTGATGCCCTTGGCGTTCCACACCATGGCGCCCACCCGCCCGTTGCCGACGGTGAGGGCGTTTTTCGGATCGGTAATAGGTTTATTGAACACGATGTCGTGCTTGGAAAGGTAGCGGCCGTAGTCGACGGAAAGAACGCCTTTGGTTTGGTCGAAGGAATGGTTGGCGGCGAACAGTGACACCTGCATAATAGCTACTGTTAAAAATGCATTGCTAAGAGAAACTATTTTTCCGTGCATAGGCTCCTCATCCTTTTAAGCTATGATTGTGTCCCTATTTAGATGACAATTCTGATTTTAAACCACTCCCGTTCGTGGTGAGCTTGTCGAACCAAGAACGTTCACCCTTCGACAGGCTCAGGGCGAACGGTTGTCATCTTTTAATGACCGTATTATTAACAACTTTTAATTTTTGTAAAGAATCCATCATAACAAGAAGTCATTAATTGGGATTCACTATTGCTATTTTGCTGCTAACCATCCGATCTCCTGCTTTGATCCGGATTATGTATAAACCGTTTGACAATTTTCCGAAATCAGATAATGGAACTCTAAGCGATCTTCCCATGGTGCTATTCCTTATTACCTTTACGGTTTCACCGTTGACTTTCGCAACCGTTATCTCTATTGCTCCCGCCGTTTCAAGTGAAATGTGGACGGCATTGTCGCTCAGGTAAACTTTCTCCTTCAAATAATTTTGCAGAACTGGGTAATCAGTACTCACCCATCCCGAATCCGGTTTGTTGGGATTGAGCGGCATGGTTTTCGAAACCGGTATCTTGCCCACGAGCATTTTCTTAGCATATCCTGCCAGCCTGAGGTACCAGTCGCTCGGCAGGTTGTAGCCGTCAGCGTCCAGGGTCAGCCAGTACCCATCGGCCGGCGCAAGGGACTTTTTCGGGCACGCTTTGAGGATGGCCGTTCCTTCGTCGACCTCGTCGAACATCGCGTTGTACAGCATGGTCGCGCCGGAACTCACGCAATTGTACGCCTGCTCCCAGAACAATGCGCCGCCGATACGGGGTATCTGGTTCTGCGGCGTGGAGCCGTGGTGCATGTTAGCCCACGAAAATCCCGGCCAGATCACCGGGAGGTAATCTTTGCCGAGCGTTTTGCATTCCGCAATGTCCCCTACGATCTTGTTTTTAAAATTGTCCGCGCCCGCAATATCGCCGAACCGCCCCACCATCCACGGGCTGATGATGTCCACGTTCCTGCACACCGTTGCCCACGCGGTGGTGGTGGTCCGCCAGTCGTCGTTTACGCCGCCCATGATCGTGGCCTGATATTGGGGATCCGCGCCGGTCTGGAACCAGGTGATGATCTGCTGCGCGACATCAGTCGTTATTGACCGGTCGGAAAACCCGAAACCCCATACCGACACAAGCGGCTTGCCCTTGTGCTTGAGGTATCGCGGGCTCTGCGTTACCTTGAAGGTATCGACCAGATACTTCCAGTCGCTTGTGATATCATTGAAAAGCGTTGCGTTGTTCGCGCCGGAAACATCGTACATGACGACAAACACCCTGCCGTACGTCTCGGCCGCCTGTTTGCAATTCAGCAGCACCTTGTTGGTGAAATCGTTCCATCCAACGTGCTTCGGCCCGAACCGCTGCACCCAGGCGCCGTCGATGCCGTAGTCCTGCATCCATTTGAAATGCCGGAGCTCGGTCGTTGCCTTATAGGAAGAATTCAGCCCGACCACCGACCCGTTGCCGTAATGCATCTGGGTGGCGAACAGCTCGCTTGCTCCGTATTCGGTGAAGTCGGGAAAAAGATCGGTGTTGAGGTTTGCCTGGGAAGGCGTCTGGCTGTTGAACCAGTGAAACCATCCCCCGCCCGACCCGTCGCCCGGACACTCAAACCAGCCCTGATACCCGCACATGTATTTACCGGTGAGGGTCGTGGCGTCAACGGTGTCCTGTGCCGAAGGTTTTTGGTTGAGAAATAAAAGGACCGCGCTTGCAATCATCAACGTACGGAGGGAAATCAATCCGCGTTCGGGACAGAACCTTTTAAACGTTTTGGAAAACATTGTTTTACCTCTTTAGGAAAAAGAAACCGGCCGATCCTGCCGTCGTATATTGATTAAAAGGAGTATTGCACCCTTCCAATGAACATCCAATCGCCATGGCTCGGCGTCGCTTCACACCGGTCTTGATAATTAGGATATTTTGTCTGCGTGTAATAATGGTTGCGCGTCACCTCGGCGAGCAGCTGTATTCCACGCGTAATTGTTCTGCGGGCAAAAACAGACCAGTATAATGGATAAGGCCTGGGTTCATAGCTGCTTATGACCGGTGTCGGCGTTACGTGAAGGCCGTAATAAGCATTGGTATAATCATTGGCATATTTGTTGTCGTACCACTCTACTTCGACGGACAGAACATCAAGCAGTTTAAAGGTCGGGATATTGAGTCCTATCATGATGGGAATCCGCATCAAGATGGAATCGTAATAGACCGGATAGTCTTGTGTCCCGAGAATACAGGCTTCCCCGTAAAGTTTCAAATCCTCATCGCCAAAAATCTTCGGCGCGCCGAAAAACTGTTTAATATCCAATGAGAACCTTGCCATCACTTTGATTGCTGAAAAGGAAAAATAGGTGGTATCTCCCACGATAGAATCGCCATTTGGAGTGGTAAATGTATCCGCATTCGTTACCACCTCATTATTGATATAATGCGGCGACGTGAGCCTTGAATCGACTGGGATAAGCCTGGTAAAACTTACGCCGGCGCCCACCTCAACCAGCGGGTGGTTTTTCTGGCCGCCCATGGCATAGCCTGCGAGTAACGACGGCGTCCAGTCTCCAACGGGCGCCTGCATTTCACTTGTCAGCAGCAAGTCCAGTTTCAGGTTTTGAACGGGCTCATATTGGACGTGCAGCCCGAGAAGGCGTTTGTAAACGGATGCGAAATCATTGACGACATATCCTGGATAGGCGGTCGCCCTAAACAGATATTCACCCAGACTTTTTATGTCGTGATTGTAGGTAAAGGGAAAGTACCCCACGCTCACCTGTAACAACGGGTTCTCAAGGTCGCCAAACGAATACGTGCCCTGCATCTGGTTAAGGTAGAAATAGTAATACGCGTGCATGGATTCGAGGTCGTTGACAAAGTTGGTTTGAGGAGAGTAATCGTACACTGCCTGCGATATCGCGGCCTCCGGGTTAAAATCGATTTTAAGCCGCTTGTTCACCACTGCGCTGAGGTTGAATCCGCCGAGCAATTTTTCCTGCCACCGGTGGTCCAGGGTATCGGGAACGCCGTTGCCGCCGTACCTGCCTTTGACTATTTCTCCCGCCTGGAAAGACGTATAACCCGAGAAATCGATGGAAACATCAGGTTTTTCCGCAAAGCAGATTCCATAAAAGCTTAATAGAAAGGCAACGGAAACAACAACCATGCTCCGGCATTTTTCAGACATTCTGCCGGCCAGATATTTCCGGATAATTTTATTCATGCCTTACCTTCCCTGTAAAAGCACCTTATTTACTCCATCAATATTTCCGGAATGCCATTTGACAACATAGGTACCTGGTTGACAGACGTTTTTATTTATGGTCACGGTGCCGTCAGCCGTGATAAAATCGCCGACGAATTTACCGGCAAGGGAATACAGCGAAACGTTGACATGCTGATACGGGCCGAAGTGGAAACTCACGCCCTGCATTGAGTTCGAACATACCGGAATTCCCTTGTCCTCCAAAACCCTGTTTTTACTTCCGGGAAGCGTTGAGACCGGGGTATTCGACAAAGTCATGTTCACGGTGTGCGTTCCCGTTAATGTTCCGGGAATAAAATGATCGGGTTTTGTCAGACCGTCCAATTTGAAATCAACGAGATATTTTCCAGGTCCCTGCACGCTCATGTTAAGCGTCATGCCGCGATAGAGGAAATTATTAAGCGTCATTGCATTTTTAAAGGTGTCCGGCACCATCGGATCAAACATGACGCCGTCCACGCCGAAATTCATCCCGAACAAACCGTGAAAAACCATGGAAATATATCCCGACGCGCTCCACAACTGCTGGCCGCCCCCGTTAAGGCCGGGGTTACCGCTTTCCGTCAAGTAAAATTCCCGGAATTCCCCTATTGACGGGGCCGTAACGCCTTTTTTCCATATCTGGGCGACTTTGTCCATATTATTCATGAAGACATCCTGGTTTTTCATTTTCGTGCCCGCCCACGCAATGTATCCGCACACAAACGGCCATATCTTGTTCGAATGATAATAATCGGCGGTGGGGGCGGCAGGATTTGCAAGATAGGAAAGCCACGATGAATCCTGAGGATATTGACATACATAGCCCCATGCGGAAGGTTTCGTATTGGCAAGAATACTTGCCTTCCTGGCGGAATCGGCAATATCATAAAGAATTGCAAAAGCGTCGGCAAGACCTTCGTTTCTGTCAAGCTTGTAGCCGGTGGCATACTTGATATAGTAATAATACCCTTTTGCATTGTTCCACAAATTGTTGTTTATCGCGGTCCTCAGCATCATTGCCTTTTGGTTCAATGTATCGAGGGTTGACTGCGGTTTGCCAAGAAGTTTTGCCATTGAGTCCGCGACGATATAGGCATTATAGTGAAGCATGTTCGTGCTTCCCGCTTTGCTGTTGCCCACCGAACTGCCGGATTGCGTTTTGTTGTTTGCAAATGCAATAGGATATCCGCTGTTCGATTCCATGAATGATGAACAGCCTTTGAACAGGCTGTCGGCAGGATCACGGACTTCCGCTTCCGCCCTTACCAAGGAAGCCCTGATGATCGGATACGCATATTTAAGAAAATTGGTATCTCCGGTCTGCCGGTAGAACGCCCATGCGCCGATTGCCCATACAATGCCGTCCGTCAAATTCGGCCAGCCGGCAAAATGGCCGCACACGTCCTGAAGCTGGACCTTTCCATAGGGGGCGATTGTGGTGGTCGTGTAATCGAACGTGTTTCTGGACGTTTTGGGATCTATCAGCCCGCACGCCATTTCTATTGAATAGTTTCCGTCGCGGGTCCACACCTGGTCCCAGAACGCGCCGGCATGGAACACCGTGTTGGGCGGGGTGCCCTTGGTGTTGAACGCTATGTTCGCCTTTGCGTCGGCAAACGGCAAGTCGTATTTGGGGTTCCCAGATGTAAAGACAAAATTCTGCGCACCTGCAGAAAGGGCGCTTGCCGCGATCCAGAATGACCACAGCAGAAACACTGATTTCCGGCGGGACAGTTTCATAGATAATTCCTTTGTGAAGGTTACGGCTTCCACAAGGCTTCCATGGCTTCAAGGGTCTTTCCCTTGGTTTCGGGCACGAATTTCCAGATAAACAGCACGGTGAGAACACACATGCTGCCGTAGATCCAGAAGGGAAACCCTCCATGGAATTTATTGGAAAGGAACACATTGCCCAGAAGTATGGGAAACGTCCACGACACGGCAAGGTTCGATATCCATTGCGCCGCCACTGCAATTGACATGACGCTGTCCCGGATTTTATTGGGAAAGATTTCCGAAAGCAATACCCAGGTGACCGGGCCCGCGGCAAGGGCGAAACAGGCGATGTACAGAAGCATCATGAAGAGCATGCCGAGCCCGGGTTGGTTGAGAAACGCGGTGATTCCCACGCCCGTGATGCCGACGCACATCCCGGAGTACCCGATCAGCATAAGCGCCTTGCGGCCGAATTTATCGACGGTGAGAATGGCGACCACGGTAAAGGCCAGGTTGACGGCGCCAACAATGATGGTTTGCAGAAGGGATGCATTTGTGCTGCTCCCCATCTTTTTGAAAATTTCCGGCGCATAATAGAGGATCACGTTGATGCCTGTTACCTGCTGGAACACGGAAAGCATGATGCCGATGAACACCAGGAGCACCCCGTACGAAAATATTCTGCCCCTTTTCTGCTCCAGTGATTTCCTTATTTCGTCAACCTCTGCCGTGGCATGAACGGTGCCGCCAACACGGTACAGCACGGTAAACGCCTCTTTGTCTCTGCCTTTCATCATGAGCCACCGTGGACTTTCGGGAATAAAAAAGAGGGCGACAAGAAACAGAAACGACGGGATTGCGCCCGAGGCGAACATCCAGCGCCAGCCCACGGTGTTGAGCCACGTTTCGTTGCCCCGTAATGCTATCGAGTAATTGACAAAATAAACAACAAGCATGCCGAATATGATGGCGAACTGGTTCCAGGACACCAGCTTGCCGCGGACCGCCGCAGGCGCAATTTCGGCAATGTACATGGGCGACAGCATTGAGGCCATTCCCACGCCGATGCCGCCCAAAATGCGGAACAGGACAAAAACAATCAGCTGGGTAGGCACCGCGGTCCCTATTGCGCCAGTAAGAAAAAGCAGCGCGGATATGATCATTGCTAATTTCCGGCCTAACCGACGGCTGGTAAATCCGGCCATGGCCCCTCCCACGATGCATCCAAGCAATGCGCTTGAGGTGGCCCATCCTAAAAGAGAATTCCCTGCGTCAACACCGAGGTTCCGTGAATCTATAAAATAGGCCTTTAATGACCCGACAGCTCCTGATATGACGGCGGTATCGTATCCGAACAACAACCCGCCCAGGGTCGCGACAAGGGTCAATGCGACGACATACAACTTGCTTCCGGATTCTTCATGGGACATGCAATCTCCTTGTACCGGCAACGTTGCCGGTCATTTATACATTTGTTTGAAAGCGCCGCACGCGTCCACCACCGCCTCGCGCATCATGTCTTCCGCTTTGGCTGTTTCCCTGTTTGCAAGAAGCTGCATCAACGCCTTGGTGTCCAGTTTCGCCGCCGCCTTTTCGCACGCTTCCCACGAAAGAATGCTCCGCACGACCCTGTCGATGCCCTGCTTTTCATTGTCATACGGCCGCACCGTCATGTCGTGCCCCTTCCAGCGGCTGTAGCCGCTTGCCTGCAGCAGGCCCGCAATGGCAATGTTCATGCCGTTGATGCGGACGCCGTGGTCGATGTCGTATTTGCCCGGACCGCCGAGAACGATGCCGTCGTTGTAACCCTGGCTGTTCATATGCATGTGCAGTATTGCGTTATTGTCAAGCTCCTCCACCGTGTCGTACACGTGGTCGAGGCCGATCATTTCCGAATGTCCGAACTCCTTGTTGATCCCCTTTTTGTCACGCTTGACACCGAACTCCGCTTCCAGCCTGTACCAGAACAAGAGTGCGCTCGCCACCGTGGGCAGCAGCAACGCCGGATGACCTTCATTCGGCTTCGGTTCAATGGCAATATAAAGGTTACCGCCGAGTTTTCCTTCGTAGGCGCATAATGCGGCCACGCTCTCCTTGAGGTTCTGATACATTTTCTGGATGCCGACGGTTGCCAGATCATAGCCGTATGATCCGTTCCAGAGGACAAACGCGGGCGCACGTCCTGCGTCCGGGTGCCACACGGGTTTCAACGGGCCATAGGTAAGATCAACCGCTCCCCTGCCGAGCTTTTCCGCCGCCGCTCTTTCTTTCGGGTCAAGCGACGCGATGCCGCCGTAGGCGTAGTGGCTGTGGGCACCGGGCGTCATCATGGCGAGATAGATGCCGCTTTCTTTCAGTGCATCGGCCACTGCCCCGGCGTTTGCCTCATTGATTTCCGTGTCGTAATGTACCTCATACCCCAAAACGATATGATCGGGGATTCGCGGCGCGATTTCTTTTTTAATCAGGCTGACAAGGCTTATTGTGTCGAGTTTTGACGCGCCCCAGTCTTTACGGATGTCCGACGGAACGAACCCGCCTTTTCCCGCATGAAATGTCCATCTGCAAACGCTGTGAAAAGATTTTGTTTCTGCCATACGATGGTGTCCTTCTGTTTAAACTATGATATATAAGGATAATTATTATTGGATCTGTTTTACAGGCTCCGGAGCACTAGTTTGCGACCAGGTCTTTTTAAGTTTCTGCGTCCATTCCCGGTAACAGTCGGCATAGAGCCCCGAAACCGATGAATCAGGCGATACCTTTTTTACAACCGCAAGGCCTTTAAAGGCGTCAGACGCCGAAACATAGATGCCTGCACCGATTCCTGCTGCACGCGCAGCTCCCTGCGCACCATCGGTATTGTACAATTCCACTTCAGCATTGCATACCGTTGCGAACACCTCGGTGAAAAGGCCGCTTTTAAACATATTGGCGTGTCCGGCGCGCACTGTATTTATTGCCACGCCGGTTTCACGCATGATGTCGAGGCCGAGCTTCAGGGCGAATACGATGCCTTCCTGCGACGCGCGCAGCATATGCCTGCGTGAATGCACGGAAAAATCGAGACCGTGAAAAAAGGCGGAGACGTTCCTGTTTTCGAGCGTGCGTTCGGCGCCGTTTCCGTACGGAAAAACCATGAGCCCCTCGCATGCCGCAGGCGCTTTTTGCGCTTCCGTGTTCATTTCCTCGTAGGTCATGGCTTCGCCGCCTACGGTGCACAGGTTCCGTTTCATCCAGCGGTTCAGTATCCCGGCGCCGTTGACGCACAATAAGACCCCGTACCTGGGAGAGCCGGCCGTGTAATTGACATGCGCAAATGTGTTCACCCGGAACCTGGGGTCGGCGGCCGGGGCATCGGCAACGCCATATACCACGCCCGATGTTCCGGCCGTGGCCGCTATTTCTCCGGGCTTGAGCACATTAAGAGAGAACGCATTGTTGGGCTGGTCGCCGGCGCGATAGGTGACCGGAATTCCCGGAGCAAGCCCGAGCTCCTGCGCCACGGCCGGCGTAATGGTCCCCTGCTCCCCAAAACCGGGAACAATGGCAGGGACCAAATCATAACTGAAATCGAAATAATCGAACACGGAATCGGCGAGCCGGTGGTGTTTAAAGTCCCACATGATGCCTTCGGACAGGCCGCATACCGTCGTCGTGATGTTTGATGTCAGTTTCATGGCGATGTAGTCGCCGGGAAGCATGATCTTGTGGATTTTTTGGTAAATATCAGGTTCGTTTTCCTTTACCCATGCAAGTTTTGACGCGGTAAAATTCCCCGGCGAATTGAGCAGCTGCCGCATGCAGGTGTCTTCACCTATTTCAGCATACGCCCGGTTGCCGATTTCCACGGCCCTGCTGTCGCACCAGATGATCGCATTTGCAAGCGGACGGGCGGCCGCGTCCACCATCACGAGACCGTGCATCTGGTACGAAATGCCGATGGCGCAAACGTCTTTCAAATCAATTGACGGATTGCCACGAAGCATTCCGGTCGCGGCTTTTACATGTATCCACCACGTTTCGGGGTCCTGTTCGGCCCAGCCCGGTTTTGGAGAGATGATGCTGAGTTCGGACTGCGGAGACGTTGCTGACGCGACCACCCTCTGGCTTTGAATGTCGATAAGCGATGCCTTTATCGACGAACTGCCGATGTCGTAACCTAATAAATATCCTGAGTTCTTCATAACACTCCATGATCCATTACTTTTGCTCATAGGATAATTTAAGAAATGATACCAGTAAAAGCTTTTTCGAATTAGTTACTTTGTTTAATCTGTTGATATATTTTTAAATAACCAACTTTCAGCAAAGGACGGTTTTGCCATGAAAAAAAGACCGGGAATTCAAAAGGCCGTGGCCTATGTGACGCAGGGGATCGACGCCGGGAATTTCAAGCATAAACTGCCCACCATCAAATCCCTTGCGAAGGCCGCGGACGTTTCGTTCGTTACCATGTGGAAAGCCATTGACCAACTCAAACGCAAGGGAATACTTTCACGGCTAAAACAGGAAACCCGCAACCACGCCGGGGAACCACGAGGTAAATCCGCATCAGAATCCCCGGTAGCGATACACGGACCGGCGGTATATCAGGACATAGAGGTGTTTGAACCTGTCTGGCAAAAAATGCTGGTGCGCCTCAAGCAGGACATTCTTACCGGGAGGTTTCCCGCAGGCCTGCCCCTGCCTTCCTGCAAAGAACTCCAGGGACTATACAACGTGTCGTATCCGACCTTGAGAAAGGCGCTCGAAACGCTTTCTTCACAGGAAATAATAAAGCCGCATCAGCGGGGATATATCGCTCCGTCGCTTACCAAATCAGAATCAACCTCCAGGATCGTCGCGATCGGATGCGGGTGGGAAGACGGAACATTATGGATCGATTATCAGGACAAAAACTACTTTCGCATCCTCGAATCCGAATGCATCCAATCCAAAGTCGCGCTTGACATCGTCGTGTACTGCCGCCAGGGCGACAAGCTCTGCTTTATCGACACCATCACCCGGAAGCCGTACGATCTTGCCAACGAAAACATTCTGAGCATCGTCATGATCGTCGCCAACCTGGAAATCCCCCCCGAAGAAGTGATCAGGAAGCTCGTGGGGTTTAAAAAACCGGTTGCGGTCCTCGATGTGGTGGGCGGATGGGAGACCTCGCCCAGAACGGCGGGCAACTATTACCTGCAGTTCTTTACCGTTACCATGTCCAGGCAGCCCCCGCGGCGGGTGGCGCAATACCTTCTCAATCTCGGCCACAAAAATGTCGCGTTTATTTCACCGTTTCATAAGGCGCTGTGGTCGATTCAGCGGAGCAGCGGCCTTGCCGAGATTTTCCGCGACGCGGGATTTGCAGACAAGGTGCATGCGTTTGTGCTTGACCAATACGCGTTCCAGTGGGACTTTCTGCAGGAAGACCATAACAATCTCGACGACGTCCAGACCCTTGTCGCCGCGTATAACGAGTGGCAGAAATACGCCGATTCCGAATTCTTCAGGAAATTCGGCCATATCAGCTATAATATTTCCAAGTATCTTACCGAATGGAACTGCGCCACCGGCGAGATTTACTTCCGCATGGTCCCGCTGTTCAAGCAGGCGCTAAAAAACAAGGCCATCACCGCCTGGGTGATGGCCAACGATTACACCGCGACGCTCGCGCTCGATTACCTCAAGGAAATAAAGGTGCGCGTTCCGGAAGATCTTTCGATAATTTCATTCGACAACACCCTTGACGCGATGGAACACCAGCTCACCTCGTACGACTTCAACCTGAACGGCATCGTGAGCATCATGCTGCGGTACGCGCTGCGGCCGTCGTCGGTTTCGTCGCACCGGCACAAGGCGCTCATCGAGGCCGAGGGCGCCATTGTCGAGCGACGCTCGACAATGAAGCTGGCAGCAAAATGATTTCTTAAAAATTTGCTCGTGGGGGGAAGTCTCCCCCTGGGGTGCAATGCAGGGGCGCAACATTTTGCGCCCCTACATGAGCACCCACACCCCCTCTTTGGCGCAGGTGCTTTCGTGATTCGCGGATAGACCTAGTGGCTGGCGATACACCTCTGGCAGCGCGGGCTATTATTCTGCGGAAAGAAAAATATTATAGCAGGTATGTATGATGCAGTACTAAATGTTCTATCAGTGGCAACGCCACTGAAACCAAAGATTGGCAGTTTACTTATGCCCAGCGTTAGGCAGGACTGGAGGCCGCGCTGGAGCGCGGTGCTGCCCGGACCCGGCGCGTCAGCGCCATCGGGCCGTGGCAGCCCGAGCCGAAGGCGAGACCGGAAGGACGGCCGACCCTGTTTGCAGGGGCGTAAAATTTTCACGCCCCAGCAAACAGGGGAACGCCCAGTCTTAATCATGACAAGCTGGACTTCCCCCGCCATTATTATTTGATATCCGGCCTTAGCCTCACAATATAAATCCCACGGGGCATTCCATAATCCTTCACAAGATTTACCACGCCGATTTTTACGGACAATTCCCGGATAAACTTCCCCTGCAGATTGTATACCGCGCACACGCTTGCCGTATTTGCATATTCCATGGGAAGATTAAATCCTTCCCCGGCCACTTTAATGGTTCGGGGTGCCGGCGCGCGGTTTTCAGGATGAAATGCAACGGACGGACCGGTTCCGGTCGCTGTGGAATCGTAAATTACAAAACTGCCGAACGATGACCCAGGCATCGGGGCGACCACCATTTGGTTTCCAAAATGTATTGCAACCTGCTGGGTGCCTGTATTCAGATTTTGCGCGACCACCGCGATGCTTCCATCGGGATTTTTTACCGAAATCTGATTGGCCGCATAGGTTCCGGTCGATTTAATCACGCGTGAGCCCGGCCTGATGTAATAACTGAAATGCTTGAGCACGTAATATTGCGGCTGATAGGTGATCGTCTTGGCCACGGTGTCCATGGTAATCATGCAATTCTGTTTAAAATTAACCGTGGGGCCTGAATTGCCGTTTTTTTCCAGAATAAGGTTCCACTGAAATGCCCCGCCGGCGCCGTTGTCTATATAAAACTTTACATCCTTGAATGTCGGGTCAAAGGCATACGACCATTGGTTGTCGCCGCCGCCGCATACCAGTTCCGTGGCGTACAGTTTCTGCTTGGGATACGTGGCGTGCACCCATGCGATGGCGTCACGGCCTTCATATTGAAAACACGCCGCGGCAATATGGGTGGACGTGTCATCGAGCATAGGTGAGAAATAAGTATGGTCGGCGACATTCATGGTCGGCGTCCAGAGCTCGATATCAGGATGATCGGCCGTCATCCGTGGGCTCAAATAATTTTTCATGAAATTTTCCATGGTTGCCCCGCCGCTCCACCTTGTGGAGGGAAAAGGCTGGCACACGCGCGGCTCATTCTGAAAAGAAAGCGCGAAATAATGCAGGCCTTCGGCCTTGAGGAGCGTAACGACCTTTGAAAAATAAAGAGCGTAGGCCGTAAGCACCTGGGTGGTCTGCTTGACCGCGCATTCGTCGGTGTTGGCGCCGCCTAAAATCCAATTGTTGTTGTTCTTCATCCAGGGCGGTGCCGTCCACGGGCTTCCCCAAACTTTGAGGTTCGGGTTTAAATTCTGGGCGGCCTTGGTAAAAGCAATCGTGCCCGGTTTGTCGCGGTCGATGCTTACCCTGGCCATGGTATAATCGTCGGTGACGCCGCCGGGAAGGTCATCGTACGAATACGTACCGTTCGAAAAATCGCTGCACGCGATAGGCAGGCGGATCATGTTGAATTTGCAGCCCGTGACCGTATCGAACAGCGCTTTTATCACGGAGTCCTGCATGGCCGCGGGCAGGGTATGGAGCGCGATCATCCCGACTTCGTTCGGGCTGCCGCCCCATCCGTCTATGGTCTGATATTTGACCGTGGTGTCGAGATCGACCTGCGATACCTGCGCCGCGTAGTTTACTATTGACAACTGCTGTTCGGCGGCCCATTTCGCATTCTGCGTTGATGAGCGCCACTTTGCCTTGAGCATGGCATGCGCAGGGGACATAGTGCCCGCTGCTGCCAAACAGAGGAGGCATATCATTCCCCATTTTACGATTCCATGATTCTTTGAACCGGCCATAAAACCCTCCACCTTTATAAAGGTTAAAAGCTGTATTTGATTTTCAGCATCCAGTACCATTGATTGTTTTTCACGAGCGTCGCCTCGTAATCTTTATATTGGCCTATATACGTGTCTGTGCGCAGGTGGTCGCGGCCGACAAGACCGATGAATGACAGCCCGCCAAAGATGGTTCTTTTTGCATATATGGCCCATTTCCAGTCGTCATGGGTATAATCGTAATCAGTCTCAAAATCCTGGGGAAGTGACGGGGCAGGTTTCCTGCCAAAATAATTCTCATAGGAGTCTTTATATTTCGATCCGAACCATTCGCCTTCCACGGAAAGAACGTCCAGCAGCTTGAACGTCGGGATGTTGATGCCTATTGTTGCCGGTATTTTCTCCCAAATATTGTCATAGCCGAATTTATTGCTGTAAATGTTCGTTGTGTCAATTGCAGTGCTTTTCGGGTAATTTTGTACGCCAAGAACAGCAGCCTCGGCATAGATTACGCCGTCCTTTTCCCCGAAAAACGGAACGTTGAAAAACCTTTTCGGATCGAACATGAAGCGCAGCATCAGCTTTGTTCCCGCAAAAACATAGTAGGCCGTATCGCCGGGGGCCTTGAGATAGCCGTTGGAAGTATAAGAGTTTACCGTTTCATTCTTGTCAACGGAAAACAAATGATCGAACTGGACGCCGGCCCCCACATCAAACACCTTGCCTATGGATGCATCCGCTATATACGTAAGGCTGAAATCCAGAAACGGGCGCACGTCGGTCATCGTGGTCAATAAAAGATCCTGACGTAAAAAATCAAACAACTTATGCGAAACGTCAATGCCGTTGATGCGGGCCAACGGGAGATCGAAACTGGTTTTAATATAGGCAGGGTAACACCCGGTGCGGAAAAGATATTCGCCAAGGTCCTGGGCCTGCGGGTTGTATTTGTATTCAAAACGGCCGATATTGATTGTAAAAAAAGATTTTTCCCTGTTACCGAACGTCACAATTCCCTTCGCATTTGGGATGGTAATGTCAAAATTCTGCATGGGAGCGCCAAAGGAGCTGTTGTCAGGGATCAAATACATAGGGCTGGTGTTATACCAGAAACGTGATTCCAGCGAAACAAGAACAGAAAAATGTTCATTTAACCTGCCAAGTACCGAAAGCCCGGCATAAGCGTGCCCTATCCAGACATGTTCGATTTCCGGCGCCGACTTCTCGTACGCATACCGACCGGCAACAATTTGACCTGCCTCGAGTGCGCCATATCCCGAAATATCAATTTTTTTCTGTACCGGCGCGGCCGAGTCGGCTGCGGGCTCGTTTGCGGATGCACAAACGCATGAGAACAATATTGCAATTGCAGATGCAATTGTTTTAATATTTCTTAAAATCATAGGTTGAATATTTGCCTCCCCGGTAAGGAATTTTCAATACAATCTAAAATATCACCGCCTAATTATTCTCGTATAAAAATCGCCCCTGTACCATATTCTTTTTAAATATAAGGCTGCTGCCGTCGCCGCCCTTGACTTTGATAAAGTATACTCCGGGTGAGAGGACCGGCATTTTTGCGATGTGGGCCATCGAGATATATCGGGCCACAAGCCGTCCGGCGATGTTGTAAACGGCAATTTCGCGGCCGGGCATGTTTTCCCGCAAAACCGTTTTCAGTCCGGCGGATTTACCCCTGATGTCAACGGTCCCGCCGTTGTCGGTGAGGAATTTTTTCAGCACGTTGTAAACCTGAAGATTGAGCTGGCCGATGACGCCGAGGTCGCTCGTGTTGCGCACGCATGACGAATAGTGCATGATGGACCCGTAGATGTGCCCGAGCGCGTTGTTCAAGTCGGCATTGGCCGCGGTTTTTGCCGCGGCAATCCCCGACGCTTTTCCCGTGGTGTTGAAGGTCACGTACGACCTGTTTATGTCCAGAAGGCCTTCAACGTACATGATCCGGAACTCCAGGCGGTTTATCATCAGGTCAAGCCAATTTTGGCCTGATGCGGAAAGCTGGGGCCTCAGGTTTGTCAGTGAATTCACAAAATCCTGGTCGCGGGCGATGTATGCCTGCTGTTTAGTAATGAGTATCTGGCATTTGGAAACGATATCGGTCCAGGCCGCCCCATTGAGATCGGCCGCGGTCGCCGCGTATTGCGAAAGCTGAAGGGTGTTCCAGCCTTCGGCCATATTCATATCGCGGTAATCGCCCGTTGTAGCGGCCGGCGTTGAACCTTCTATGCTGTCAAGGACGTTATATATGGTGGAAAGCGTCGAGCGCGCGGCCTCTCCATATATTTTTGCGCAGAAATCCGAATAGAATTGCTTCCCGGTAAGGCCAGGGTTCCAGGAGAATTCTGACAGGTATCGTAATGTATGTTCGATACCCGACTGTTTCCACCCGTCAAGCGATATGCATTCCATGCCGGCAATGACGCTGTTTTTATACATTGTTTCCTGCTTGTTGACCCTGAATTGCGGGAACCAGAAAAGCCCGTCGTATTCCCACCAGTCGGTCATCCAGCCCCGGCGGCCGGCCTGAATCGCTGTCTGGTAGTCCTGCACCGCTCGGATGCCATCCGGCGGGTTCCAGGAATTCATATTATGGAATATGATCTCCCTGGGGCAATCCTGGTCAAATCCCGGGAAAAGGCGGGAAACGTCCCACCCGCCCGTTGCTATCCTGCTGCGTTCCGCTGATGTCAACTTGTTGACCGTCTGCCAGAGAAGGTACGCGTAATCAATGTCGCCTTTGTGGTTTGCATCTGGGCACCAGTACGCATATTGGTTGCGCATTGCCGTTCCTGCCGCATCACCGGTGACGGTTTTCCAGAAATTTCCTCCCGCCTCGGTCTGCCACATCCAGTAATAATCGGCGTTGGGATACATCTGCACCAGCCGCCGATACCGCTCCACCTCCAGGTCGGCGTTGTGAGCATTGAGCGGGTCCGGCATGGGGTCCCATCCCCTGCTGGAAGTTTTGACAAATGTCCCGCCCTGGGGCTGCATCAACGCAAAGCCCACTACCGTGGCAAGCCCGCGCGCATGGGCATAATCCAGCACTCTTTTCAGCATGGTCTGGCAGGCCGCAGCCTGGTTCAGCGGGTTGCCGTTGTTGTCGTGAAACTCCTTGTTGCCGAAAAAATTCATGGTGCCGAACGCCTGAGCACCGATCATCTGGCCTGGTGTGAAGTAATTCGCCCAGTCGGCGATAAACCAGGGGTTTACTTTTGACCCGTCGGAATAGACCTCATTGTAATAGGCCAGGCCTGGATAAAAATGGAACTGGATCATATTGAACCGCATGCGCGCCATGCGGTCGATGAAAAGATCGAAATCCGCCTCGTTCCAGCCGGACATTCCGCCGAGAAAATTGTCCCATGGCAGCAAGGCTCGATATTTGAACACCGGGGCAATGCTCTTGTTGAGGTTTTTTACGGCGAAAGCCGTTTTTTCAGGAAGGACCTCGCTTGAAATCTGGAAATACGCACCGAATTGTTCAAGAAAATCATAAACGGCCGAAGAAATACCGGTATCGGTTGCTGCAGCAATATAAATGGTAGTGCCGATGGTTTTTATCGCATACCCCTGGGAGGCATTTTTTCCGGACGGCAAAGCGATGTCGCCGGCGGCTATTCTCTGGGAAACAAGCATGTTGTTCTGCCGCGTTCCAATAACGATATCAAAAGTGGATCCTGAGCCCGATGTGTCTATCGTGTCTGTAAACATTTTTACCATAAGCCCTATCATGTCATTGATGACATGGCTTTCTAAAGCAGATTTAGGCGATCCGGTCTTTATTGTAATTGATGCCGCAGCAGCCTGGAAAGCAGCCGATTGGACAACAACGGCGAGAAAACCGAGAATGGCGATAAAATGTAATCTGGTTCGCATTGCTTTTTCGTTCCTTATAAAAGAAAAAGGCCTTTTATATTACGGCAAAATTACGTTTTCAGATTATGCACACAGGCTGAACTTCAGGTGGTCAGTAAATAATTTAAGAAATAGTATGGGCCTAAGAGCAGATAAATTATGAAGCTTGTTTATTAAGTTTATATATTAATAAATAGCCTTGTTCCTATTCACGGAAGGCGAGGTTCTAATCAGGATAGGTGCCATTCTAAAAATTGAAGTTCCACACAACAGTCGGCTAGCGGGCATTTACTAGATTTTTGCTTTCCTTACTCTGGCAGTTCTTCGAAGGATAGAACTTTCTCCTCAAGGACAATAAAAGGCAATATTAATCGGGTTCCATTTACAAACCGTAAGCATTTTTAAGCACTAAAGAAAAAAGGACCCACGGATCGCTCCGTAAGCCCTTGATGTAAAATGGCGCCTCCCAGAATTGAACTGGGGACACAAGGATTTTCAGCCCGACATCCGGCCTCAAAAAGCGCTTAAAAACATCAAATTTCGCCACTTTAACTTTAAAAAACGGGGTATTACAGGGTATAGTTAAGCATTTTTAAGCATTTTCGAGGTTGACTGATTGCGACACTAGCATACGATTTATTCCGTTTCGTGAACTACCCCCCCACCATATTATTCCATAAAGTCGTTCTGACCGATGTTCTTTCTCTTGAATCCAGCGTTAGGAGTGGCTGGATCACAGGAGGTTCTTGACCAGAGCGGAGGTGGGCGGCTAATTTCTATTCGTCGCCCCCCTATTACTCGACTACGCAGCGGCTTTAAACTGGTTTCCAACAATTTGTCGAATGTACAAAGGCAGTGTCGCTTCCTGTCTCCCGTCAATACCAAGATCGATGGAATAAGTTCCGAACTTCTTGATCTGAAGCCCTTGGATATTGAGAACGAGGTTTGAAGACACCGTCTGCTGTCCATTCGCAAACTTTACTTCAAGACCAGCATCGAGAGACGGAATGACATGTTGACCATCCTCATCGACCACCGCGACGCTGATTTTATGAGTCCCTTTCTCTATGCTATCGAACCGTATCCGCATTGCTACGGCACATTGCGGGTAAATACCTGGCGCGTTCGCCATCCAAATTCTATCGAATGCACCAAGTACGTTCAACTTCCCCGCCGCGTCAGCAGTTGCGGCATCACATAACGAAAAAACTTCTACGTTCATAAAGATACTCCTTTAGGTTTTTTAAAACTGATACATTTTTCTCCGCGTTTCGGTGCGGCCCGCCACAAATTCCGCCTGCCATCGTACACTGCTTGACTCTCTGACAAGTAATGGTTTCGGGTTCTCGGCTTATGCAGGCAATAGCCTGGGCTCCTTTCTCAGGAAAAGGTAAAAAGATCCCCTTACATCTTTATAAACGATGCAGCGTAACAACCAGGGCGTAGGTTTTTATAAAATGGAACTTAACAGGCGGGCATCTTGGAAGCGGATCCACATAACTTCACGACTCACACAAAACTTCTTCGCCAGCTCATTACATGCCCAGTCCGCGTAATTTGACCGACGTATCCGGATTAATTTGACCGGACGGATGTCTTTACAGAAAGCGATTTACTGTAATAATATAAATGTTTCCATGTGTCCGGTCATTTTGAGGCGGATTTTGATTTGATTTTTCGCATTGAGTCTCCTTCCAGGTTAAATTTTATGGCACTGTGGGATAGTCGGTCGCAGACGGCATCCGCCACAGTAGGATCGGGCAGTTTCAGATGCCATTTATCGACCGGGAACTGAGTTGTAATGATTATTGATCCTGCCTGTTCTTTTTCTTCAATGACGTCCAGGAGTGGTCCGCAGTCGGTTGATTCGATTGGCTGCATAAGAAAATCGTCGAGTATGATGACTTTGGTTTTTGCGAGTTTTTTCAGATAACGTAGATACATTCCGGTGCCTTTAGCGGCATGGATTTCTTCGAAGAGGATCGGGTAACGGATCTTGATTACTGAGAAGCCCATGATGCAGACTTGCAGGCCGATTGCCTCGGCCAGATAGGTTTTTCCGCATCCGGTAGAACCGGTGATTATGATGTTCTGTGAGTTGTTGATCCATGTCGCCGTGGTCAACGGCATGAGATCCTTTTTCATAAACCCTCTGGATTGATTGTACGTGACATTTTCGAGGGTTGCCTGTTCGGGTTTGAAGTTTGCGTGGCCAATCATGCGGGAGAGCCTCCGGTTTTTCCGGGCATTGTATTCGTCTTCGACCAGAAGGGCGAAGAACTCCTCCGGGGCCAGATCACGGTTGTTGCCGCCAGCCAGACGCGTCTGCAAGGATTCGGCCATGGCAGAGAGCCGCATGGATTTGAGTTGTTCAATGACGTTTTCGATATGCATAGGAGTTCTCTTTTCCGGTTACTGGTTGATGTAATACTGTGGCCCGCGTATGTTTTCATGAACCACGGGCGGTTGGTTTTGCGTCGGCAGCGGTAAAAAAGTCTGGTTGTCCAGGTGCTGCTCAAGGATTGTTTTGATCGCTTTGAGCGTTGTCGATTTGTAATAGGTTGCTCTTTGACATGCTCTTTCAAGTCTCTGCGGCGAGTATACTTTTGCCAGCCGCAAAACGCCCATGACGGCGTTAAAGCCCTGCTGAGCATGTTCTCTTCTGTTCATGATCTGTGAGGTGGCTTCGGCGGTTGCCGGACCGATCTCAGAGGCTTTGGCGATGAACCACTCTTTCGACCATCCTTTGACAAACGCATGGCTTGGCGGCATATGTTCGGTTGTCGTGGCGTACCCGAAGTTCGGAGGGCCTGCCTGGTGCCGACAGATATGCACATTGTCATGATAGATTTCTATGATCGGGCCGATCTGATATACGTCCACGCGCTGCGTTGCAAGGTAATGCGGTACGCTGTAAAAATGATCTTCGAATCGGATGTGGTAATTGTGTCCGACCAGCACGTCGAGCTTCACGAGGGATATCTTGAATGGTTCGGCAGGCAGTTGCTGGGCGTAGGGCTTATCCAGCTCTTCAAAGCGTTGCCGTCTCGTCTGGCCGCCATACTCTTTCATCGGGCGGTTATTGAGCGCTTCCAGTTCTTCCCGTATTGCGACATTGACCTCATCCAGAGAGAAGAACTGCCGGTTGCGTAACCGCGCCAGGATAAATCGCTGTGCCTGCAGAACGGCGCTCTCCACAACGGCTTTGTCCTGAGGCTTCAGCACCCGTGCTGGAAGAAATGCCACACGATAGTGATCTGCCATCTTCCCGTAGACGGGATTGGCGACCGGGTCGTACCGGTCGGATTTCTTAACGCCGCTTTTTGTATTGTCCAGGACAAAAGCGAATGGCGCAACGCCGAAGTATTCAAGGCCGTGCACATGGGAGAGGGCAAAATCACGCGTCTTCTGGCTTTCGCTTCCTTCGGCAAACGTGAAGCTGCTGGCACCCCATGCGCAGACAAAAAGATCGACATCGATGATTTCTCCGGTACGGCGGTCGACATACTCCAGGCCGTCGCCGGAGTAATCGGAGAACACCTTGTCCCCGCCTTTATGGATTACCTTCATGGTAATCTCCGGCGGACGGTGCCGTGCGACGTGATCGTAAAATGCCGTGCGCTTCAAACCATCGGGATGCTGTTCGGTATATTCCTCCCACAGTCGTTGCAGCGTGATGTGCGGCCGGACTAGTTCTTTCTTAATGTAGTTGACATCGGGCAGCGGAAAGGCGGGTGTGTCGTCAGGCGGCGGCACCGGTGGAAACAGCGCAGCCTCAAGCGCCGTGTCCGTCAGAGTGTCAGGCAGCGGCCAGGAAAGTTTTGATCGCTCGAACCGCTCCAGATAGTTTATGACGCTGCCCTTGGACAGCGATAGCGCAAGAGACGTTTGCTCCGCGGTGATGTTCTTTGATAACCGGTACTCAAGTACCTGGCGAATCTTCCGCATAGGCGTTCTCCCTCTGCTCATATCATCTCCTTTCAAAGGTGAAAGGAGACGATATAGGTGAATCCGAGAACGCTTTCTGAAAAATCGTCCGTCCGGTCAAATAAAAGCGGATTTGCCGGTCAAAATCAACCGGATTGATCGGTCATTTTAATCCGGATTCGGCGGTCAAATTGAGCCGGATAGAGCGGTCATTTTGGAGCGGATCAGTCACATTACAATCACGGCATTGTCTGAACGCTGATTTCAGGCTATCAAGCGGCACTAAAAACTCACCGGCAAATGCATTGGCCTCGGACTCGAAGGCCTTTTCCTTCTCAGCTTCAACATCAAAAACACCGTCAGGATGACCCAAGCGTATATGGCCTATTTCGTGAGCAACCGAAAAACGGGTTCGAACGGGAGCGTGGTTCTGGTTATACCCAATCAACTTCTGATCCTTCATGGTAATAGCAGACAACCCATTCGGCAGCTCGCTGAGAGAGTGCAGCTCGTAACCCGGAAGGACGACCGGCACGGCTTTTTCAAGCGGATGAGGGTAACCGTCAGGAAAACAATGTCGGCACTCCTGGAATGCCTTTCGCGCATGTTCACGGGCAAAACCGTATCGTGCCTTTTCAAGCTCTATGTCTTCATGCATGATTCAACCTCTCTTAGAAAAGCCACTGCCTTTTGATCGAGTGCACCTTTCGTCTTTCCAGCTTTTCGAAGAAGCTCATGCATTGCGGCCGTTACGTCGGTATTGTTCGTTTTCTTACGATCAGACCTCGCATATACCGCGCCAGCGGAACCG